>Ga0302206_1000651_pt1 | contig 13440 bp, 8 predicted proteins | sample II_Fen_E2_1_FD_194581 | JGI IMG/M metagenome (GOLD analysis project Ga0302206, IMG submission 194581) | Peat permafrost microbial communities from Stordalen Mire near Abisko, Sweden - II_Fen_E2_1 | ecosystem: Environmental > Terrestrial > Soil > Wetlands > Permafrost | place: Sweden: Abisko...
TTTGAGCTACTTTCCGCAGTTCATCCATATTGGTAATGCTCTCATTTTTCAAACCAACTATCATAACCGGAGAGGCATTGGGATCATATTGAGATATCGTAAAGCTCTCAAGGTCAGAATTCTGTCGGAAGTCATTAAGCTCCTTCTGAAGATCAAGAAACGCTTCATCCATATCTTTATTCCAGTCATATTCAACTGTTATAGTAGCTGATCCTACCTGTGACACGGATGATACTTTGAGCACATCGCTCTGTCGCGTAGCACGCGACTCGATCTGATCCACGTAATTTTTCTCAATCTCTTCAGGTGGTTTTTGTCCTGCTTTCAGTTCAACATAGATCTTCGGATTGTTCAGATCAGGAAACAGATCGGTCCCAAGCTTACCGAATGAAATGAATCCCAGGAGAACTATCCCCAGTACAAACATCAGGACTGTGACCGGGTATTTTACTGCAAATTGAGCAAACCTGTTCATATCTGTTATTTAATGATTTTTACTTTCGACTTATTACTAAGGGTTTCAAAGCCGCTTATTACTATACGTTCATTTTTAGCCAGCCCTTTTGTAACTTCTGCTTCAGTGACATTCTCAAGCCCGGTTTCAATTATTTTTTCTGCCACTATCCCCCGGTCATAAGTAAAGACAGTTTTTCCCCGCTGGCGTGAAAGTATGATGGCCTTAGGTATTACAATTACAGAGTCTTTATGGTTGGTGACTATGTCGACTTTTACGAACATCCCGGGACGAAGAAGATATTTTGGATTGTTCACAGAAATATTGCCTTTAAATGTTCTAGTATCAGCGTTTATTGCGGGTGACAGCTGTGTTATACTTCCAACAATTGTATCCTCAGGTATTGTATAGTTGGTGAGCTTTGCCGGTTGTCCAGGTTTTATTATTGCTATATATTTCTCCGGCAACTGTACATCCATATACATAACCTGGTAATCCATAATTTTAGCAATAATAGATCCGGTTTCAACCTGGGTAGTTTGAGTATAGTAAGGAAGATCAACAATTACTCCGTCGATTGGAGCAATTACACGGGTTTTATCAAGCTGAAGCTTAGAGTTCTCAACAGTGCTCTTGGCATTTTCATAATTTATGCCTGCAGTCTTAAGGTCTTTCAAAGTAACTCCACCTTTTTCATAGAGAGATTCCTGTTTTTTAAGTTCACTCTCAGTTAGCTCCATGTTCAGCTGATTAGTCTCAAGTTTAATGGAATTGACATATTCTTTATCTTCCAGTCTTGCTATAAGAGCTCCGGCTTTTATTTTATCGCCAAGTTGCCAGAATCTGCCTGTCTCCGGATTTTTTTCAAGATAATATGAAGCAGTTATTTTTGATTTTAGCAGGATTTCTCCTTTTGGAACAGCTGTCCCGGTAGTGTTTATGAATTCTTCAATTGATTTGAGTTTTATGTTTTCTACTGAAACAGGTACTTCGACATCTGCATTAAGATTCTGTTCCTGATTTCTGCAGCCGGTAAATGCTATTACCGTGGCAATAATGAAAATGCTTTTTCTCATTTTATTATCATTTATTATTATTTATTGTCATTACAGGAGTAACTCCCTCTTTTTTCTCAAAATCGTAAAGAGTCTGAATTTTTAGATTCAGAAGTTCGAGTTTATAAGAGATCAGAGAATTTGTAACCGTAAGTTGTTTCTGTGAAAGCTGATTTTGGAATAAATTGAGGTCCATACCCGTTAAATCACCGTTTTTATATCTTTCGTTATTAAGATCATACGTCAATTGAGCATTAATGACATTTTGCCTGGCAATTTCAATTTGATTCTCGAGATTAAGCAGATTACGGTATACTTTTCTGATATCGATGATTATGTTATTCTGTTCCACTTCCAGATCTATCTGTGAACTGGCAATTCCGGCCTCAGAAGCTTTTATCATTGATTTTCTTCTACCCCAGTCCCACAATGGTACTGCGAAGGACAAAATGACTCCTTCATTATCAGTTCTGTTAGGGTTTGCATAAGTCTTTCTGAATTTTTCATTATACCCTGAAAGTCCCACGGATAAGGATAAATTCCCTTTGAATTCGTTAACCGCTTTGGTCTGGATGAGGTCGAACTGGGAATTTTCAATATCAATATTTCTCTGGCGAAGCTCCATTCGGTTTTTCAGCCCCTGTTCTATTGCAAAGGAGATATTGACCGACACCGTATCAACAGCAATATTAGGGAGGACAATAACGTCGTCGTAAAGACTCATGCCTATCAGTAACTTAAAATCGTCTTTAGCATTTTCGAGTGTTACCTGGCTATTTTCATAATCAGATTTTGCAGTTGCGAGATTAAGTTCAGCCTGGAACATCTCTTCCCTGGGTGAAATGCCTGCATCTACCTTATTTTTAGAAACTTCATGATTCTTCTGCATATTCTGATAAGCCTGATTTGCTATTTCCAAACTCTTTTGCTGCTGGTAGACATAGTAGAATGACTGTGTTACTTCTTTTTCAAGGGCAAGTAATTGAATTGCATATGATAGCTGTGAATTTTCAAGGGCCAGCTGAAGTTGTTTTAGTGTAAGCTTTGTCCGGTTGTAAGTAAACAGTGGCTGATTCAGATTGATAGCCAGGTTATTGCTGAATATCTTTTGTTTCAGGTTTGCATATTCACTGTAGCTGTCAAGATAGCTGAAGTTATTCGTAAGCGATATAGTCGCATCTGTAAGAACGATCGGCTGAACGATAGAAAAGGTACCTGACGATCCGATGTTTCGTTGAGTGTTATAATTGGAAATAAGTTCATTGAATACTTTCCCCTGATTATAGGTGATGGGGCTGAGTGACAGGGAGAATTGAGATTTAAGAGATGCATTTTGTGCATTCAGATTTTCCTGATTTCTTATCAGATTGAGCCGGGTCTTCTTCATGGCCGGACTATTCAGTTCAGCTACGCGAAGACTCTGTTCAAGTGTCAGACCCTGTTGCGAGAAGGAAATTAACGAGCTGATACTTAATGTCAGCATCAACAGACTGATCTTTATTCTTTCATTCAGGTGTTCTTTCATATATGATTTCTTATTTATACTGTAGAATTTTGTCTTTTTATTTTTTTGCCCCCCATCTCCCGCTTAGGCGGGATTAATTCTCTCTCTGTTTGCGTAACTATGTCTTTTATCTTTTGCCTTTTGCCTTTTGCCTTTAGCCTTTATTTCTGTTTAACCCACTTTATAGCGTCGCCTATCACAATTCTTCCTGACGATTTATTTGTCAATACCACTTTGGCAGTATCTGCAGAGAGCCAGAATCTTCCGAGATTATTCCATCCACCCTCCGCATTATTATAATCGAGTGTTACATCATCTGCCCCCTGATCATGATAAATTTTATAATGCATGTCTTTATAAGTATCATCTCTCTCCCTGTCTTCGTTTGATTCTCCGGATCCTCCTGAGGCAGTACTGTTCTTTACAATCATTCTGTCGGTGGTTTTTCCAACGTAAGAAAAGATATCATAATATCCGGGTTCTTTAATGATTGTTCTCCATGTTATTTTCTTATCACCGGTTCCTGCACGTGTGTAAACTGCAGAACGGATATACTTCCCCCAGTAAGTTGTAAGGACAACCGATTGCCAGTAGTCAGGAGTGTTCCACATACTTATCTTCATATAGGTTTTTCCTTTTTCATTTGAAATTCCAAGAAGCTTTTTAAGAGGGCTGGAGGTGTTTTGTTTACTGGAAAGAAAGCCTTCATCTTCATTATCAACTATTATTTCAGATGGATCAGAATATTGAGGGATAGATGCCAGAGTCTCTTCTCCGGAAAACTCTTTCGTGTCTCCTTTTGCTTTAATAATCTCGTTGACCGGCATGTTTATCTCACCAGGTATGTTCTTAGCAAAAAGAGTATTTATCATCATTTCCCTTGGCTCAGCATCGAGAACTATTCCTATTTTCTTAGCTTCATTGGGCCCCAGGAATACTATTTTTGTAATATCATCAGCGTCCATTCCGCGACTCCTTATATCCATTAAAAACTTATTGCCACCGCTACCCTGAATCTGCATTTTTTCTAGCTGGATCTTTTTGGAAAGCAGATCATTAGATCCTCCTGTCCTGAAAGAAACATTAAATAGTCCGGCAACCGGTTCGTGATTTGAGGCAACGAATGTCACCTGGTATCTCGATCTGTCTCCTATAATGATCTCTGATGCTTTTAAGTCAGTGATAAGAAATCCGGGTTGTTCCCGGCTGTTGAACCATGCATAAAGTTGAGGATAAAAATCAAAGCCGAATTTGTCCTTAAAATCCTGGTTGAACTTCTGGATATCAATACTTTTAAAACGATGGTTGTCAATATATTCCGAAAACCAGGGTTTAAATTCATATATCCCGGCTTTTGATCTTAAAAGATTAAAGAACCAGTCTCCTTTTACGGTTAGCGCAATTCGCAATGTATCGCCTTTGGGATTTCTTGCCAGCAAATCACGGAAGCTGGTCTTCTTTAATATAAGATTGGCTTTATCGTTATCTGAAAGAGCTCCGAAACCGGCCATGAAACCATCTGTCTGCCCCTGTTGGGTCAGGTGCTGAAGATGCGATTCAAATACTGCATTGATAACAGGATATTCAGCAGAGTAAAAATTATTTTTAAAAAAATAGAAGCTTGGACCCAGTCTGTATCTTAAAGGTTCATTTGAAGGAACCCCATTTACAAATCTGTAGTTCTCCCCGCTGATAAATACGTTTCTGATAAAATCATTAAACAGCCTTACCTGCAACTCCTTATCTGTTATAACCTGGTTATTCCGTGCCATTCTTTTCTTCTGGCGGTTAAATCTCTTATTGAAACCGGCATTTTCAATCGTAGAAAGCTTCTCGGGAAGGAGAACCATCGAAGGCTGAACTTCTGCCCTTGTCTGTGTGTTTTTCTTCGGGAATGAATAAAACTGAACCGGCACCTCCACCAGGCTTAAAGTCTTAAACGGATATTTTGTTGAGAAACTGGTTTCAAGCTCCCGCATAATCCCCGATACCAGATTTGGCAGGGTGTCTTTTATTTCACTAAGATCTTTTTTGAAATAGTCATTACCATGAAAATAATAAGTTATATACTCAACCGAATCAACTTTAAGAGTGTCAGAAAGATAATTCCCGATGGCAAGAGTAAGTCCTGAAAGAGGGCTGTCGGGTTTATAAAGAGTATATCCATTTTCAGTTTTCATTCTTCCCTGAGAGACTGCTGTCAGCCCTTCTTCGGTTTTAACCCTGAGAGTATATCTTATGAAATCTATCTTTATCCGGGCCGGATTAACGGGATAATAATTGAGGGCTGCAACAGGGTACCAATGAGTCTCAGGTGTTAATAAAACATACTTTTCATCAAGAAAAGCCTGACGTTTATTAACATTCATAAGTACTATTCTGTATGGAGTCTCCTTTATATTATCACTGTAATTAGGATAGCAAAATGATTCATTTATCGTTCCTGAATAGGAAATATCAAGACTATCAGTTTTACCCGGTTCGAGGGCTCTCCCGGGATCTATTTCAATAATCTGATTTGTTCTGGTGAATTTCAATTCTTTTCCCCGTGTGGTAACGCTAAGAACGTTCAGTGACGGATTTAAGGAGAAAAGGTAGCTGGCCAGCGGCACTTTATTATCATTAATTATTTTGAGATCGGCAGTTGCATCAAATGATTTTCCTTTATGTGCAAAGACTATTTCCGCATCAGTTACAGAAGCAAAATCTCTATTCTCAAATTTTCTGTTAGTTTCTACTACTTTGTTTTTTAAAATTGTATTATTCCTGTAAACAGAATATACGCTGAATCCGCAAATCCCTGCCCCAGAAAGAAAAGCAAAAAGAAGAAAAATTGTCAGCAATCTGTGTGATTTTGACTGAGGCAATCGTTTGAATAATAATATAGTCGCCATAACGAAAGCCATACCGAGAAAGAAATAAAGAAGCCGCTGGTTAACAATAAACCGCAGATTATCAAATCCAATAACTCCCGATTTAAACACTGGAACTCCGAATGCCATATAGTCAAAAATGGATCCCATTCTGAACCAGAGATAAAACATATTTAGAGCAGCTATACCCAGTAAAACAAGGAATGTTAAAGCCTGATTCCTGATAAGGGACATTAATACAAATGCCAGCCCCAGACTGAATACTATAGTCGGAACCGAAATTATCAGAAGATAGGAGATATATGACATGAAATCAATTGACATACATTTGGAAATGACATTCATCAGCATACCGATTGAGAGGATAACGATATTAAGTCCGAGGAACAGACGGAGGATCCCCCACGTCTTACCTATTATATACTCAAAATTCGACATTGACCTTGTATACAAGACTTCATTGGTATCAAGTTTTTTATCTCTTTTCAGAAAATCAGCAGCAAGGAAAATCACAACGATTGCTTGTCCGATGTTGAGAAGGTAAAGATTTAAAAGAGGTACGGATGAGGAAATTGAAACCATTTCCCAGTTCTCATCGCCTATGGGCGAAAAGAATCCAATATTTAATATTGTGAAAATAAAAAGAGCACCCAGAGAGAAGAGCCTGAAGAACCAGCTCCTTCTTAATGTTTTTGCTTCATATCGTGCAACTGTTCTTATATTATTAAAAAATGTCATTATTTTAATTTATTGTCAGTCAGTAATTTCAGTGTGAAGTTTGTGCTCCATAAAATATACATAAGCATGTTCGATATTCGGAACAATTGCGATGGAACTGAATTCAGGTACATTATCAGATACAATCTGCACTTCCCACCCTGCTTCAACAGGTATTGTAGAAATCACATTATAGTGTTCTTTTACCCACTCATAATCATAAGGATTCAGAGTAAGTTTGAAAACGTGTCCTTCAGCATTTTTTACAAGGTTTTCAGGCGAACCGGAAAAGACAAGTTCCCCTTTGTTCAGAAGCGCCATTCCCTGACATGTTGATGAGATATCGCCAACAATATGTGTTGAAAGTATGATTGTTACATCGTGCTGACTCAGTTGTGAAAGGATGTTCCTGAATCTTATTCTTTCATCCGGATCAAGACCTGTTGTCGGCTCATCGACGACAATAATTCTAGGATTTCCAATTAAAGCCTGTGCAATTCCAAGCCGTCGCTTCATACCTCCTGATAACTTGTTGGCCTGTCTGTCGCGGACCTCAAGAAGCCCTACCTGATCAAGAAGCCTGTCTACTTCGGCAATTCTCTCTCTCTTGTTTTTAAGTCCGGCAAGAGAACCTGAATAGTCGAGAAATTCCCATGTCTTAAGAGAAGTAAAAAACCTGAAATCCTGTGGAAGATAGCCAAGTATACTTCTGATTTCTTTCCTGTGTTTCTGAATATCTCTTCCATCTACGAGTACCAAACCTGACGTTGGTTTCATGAGAGTTACCATTATTCTCATCAGGCTTGATTTCCCGGCTCCATTCGGACCCAGAAGCCCGAACATTCCGTTTCCAAATTCAAGGTTGATATCTTTTAATGCGTGGTTTCCATTCGGATATATCTGGTTAAGTCCCTGAATCTCAATTTTCATAAAAAGCACGGTTAATTTCAAACAAATCAGAAGGTGATAACTCTTTGACGCTATAAAGACGTAAATTATTACAAATGTGACAATAAAAAACTATGTTGTGCAGCATAAAAATATGTTTCTTATTTCAAATAATACTGAGGAATAAGCTTGTTTTGCTTCAGCTCCTGAATCTGTAATTGAAAGTACTCACCCCCTTGGATTCCCCCTCTCTACTTCGTAAAGAGGGGAAACATACAGATATACAATGCATTATACCCCCTCTCTAAGAATTAGAGAGGGGGATGGGGGTGAGTTCATCAGGGCAAGAGAGAGTGCACAATATGGGTTCACGCAGTTGCTTCCTTCTTATTATTGCATTGTAAAACTAATTCCTAATTTTGTACTGTAAATTTTCAAAGGTGACCTACCTTACTAATAAGCGAAAAATAATAAATGACCCTGTTTATGGTTTTATAAGCATTCCCGGGGATTTTGTCTTTGACCTGATCGAACATCCATGGTTTCAGCGTTTACGGAATATAAAACAGCTTGGACTGACAAGTTTCGTTTATCCGGGAGCAACCCATAGCAGGTTTCAGCATGGTCTGGGTACATTGCATCTGATGAATATGGCTATCATCACTCTCAGGGACAAAGGCATCAAAATATCGCCTGAAGAGGAAGAAGCTACTCTTATTGCCATACTGCTTCACGATGCCGGACATGGTCCTTTCTCTCATGCTCTTGAAAATTCAATTATCAACGGTATTTCACATGAGGACATTTCTCTCCTCCTTATGAGAAAGCTGAATGAACAGTACAGTGGGAAACTAGGTCTTGCTATCGAGATCTTTACAGGTACATACCGACGGAAATTTCTGCATGAGCTGATTTCAGGTCAAATGGATATGGACAGGCTTGATTATCTGAGGAGAGACAGTTTTTTTACTGGAGTTATTGAGGGATCTGTTGGTTCTGACAGGATCATAAGGATGCTTAATGTAATAGATGACAGTCTGGTGGTGGATGAAAAGGGGATCTACTCTCTTGAAAAGTTTCTTATTGCCAGAAGGCTAATGTACTGGCAGGTTTATATGCATAAAACGGTTCTCTCTTCAGAGTGTCTTCTTGTAAATATTCTGAAACGTGCGAAGGAAATAGCTGTTGAAGGAGGGGATTTATTTACCACACCTGCTCTCCGGTTTTTCCTTTATAACAATATCAATAAGTCAGATCTGCATGATGAAGGGAAATTTACTCCCGGTCTGATTGCCTCAAACTTTACAAGACTGGACGACTCTGATATACTGGTGTGTGCCAAATACTGGTCAGATCATTCTGATAAAGTACTCTCAGATCTCTCAGGAAGACTGATGAAAAGAGATCTTTTTGCTGTTGAGCTCCAGAACGATCCTTTCCCTGAGCAGAGAGTAAATGATCTTAGTAAGCTGGCTAAAAAACTTATCAATTTTGATAGTGGATTAGAAGACTATTATGTTTTTACAAATAGCATTTCAAACCTTGCTTATACACCTGATGCTCCTGTAGTTAAAATACTTCTCAAGAGTGGAAAAACAGCTGATATTTCAACTGTTTCAGATATGTTTGACCACAGGTTTCTCTCAGAAAGAATAACGAAATACTTTTTATGTTATCCAAAAGAATGTAGATAATCTTTAAAAATTTATGATATGGAATTTACTGCTGCAACAATTGCCGGTTTTTTAAATGGCGAAATAGAAGGCAACCCCGAGGTTAAGGTAAATACAATATCCAGGATTGAAGAGGGGCAGAGCGGAGCCTTATCTTTCCTCGCTAATCCGAAGTATGAACATTACATATATGAGACAAAATCATCTATAGTTCTTGTTAATAAAAGTTTTGTTCCTTCGGCTTCAATCGGAGCAACACTTATCAGAGTGGAAAACTCATATGAAGCATTTGCCTCTCTTCTCAGACTTGTAGATCAATCAAGACCGCGAAAGAAAGGAATACACCCAACCGCAATTATCGAAACTTCGTCTAAAGTTGGTTCGGATGTGTTCATAGGGCCCTATGCTTATATTGGTGAGAACTGCATAATTGGTGATGGATGCTCAATATATCCGCATGTTTATATAGGTGACAACACTAAGCTTGGAAATGATTGCTTAATTAATCCAGGTGTTAAGATTTATCACGATTGCATTATTGGTGAGGGTTGTATTATCCATGCCGGGACAGTAATCGGAAGTGATGGATTTGGATTTGCACCCCAGTCGGAAAGTGAATTTATGAAGATCCCGCAGTTAGGAAATGTTGTACTTGAGGACCATGTTGAGATTGGGGCAAATGTTACAATTGACAGAGCTACAATGGGTTCGACAATAATCCGGAAAGGTGTTAAACTTGATAATCTTATTCAGATTGCGCATAATGTTGAAGTGGGAGAGAATACAGTTATGGCTGCTCAAACAGGAATTTCAGGATCGACTAAAATAGGTAAAAACTGTATGTTCGGAGGACAGGTAGGACTTGCCGGGCACTTAAAAATTGCTGATGGAACAAAAATAGGGGCACAGGGTGGAATACTTGGCGATGTGAAGGAGGAAAACACAGTGATATTGGGATCCCCTGCTATAGAATTGAAACAATATCTCCGGTCCTCGGTGGTTTTCAAAAAACTGCCTGAGATGAAGGTAAAGATTGATTCGCTTGAAAAAGAGATAGAGTCTCTCAAAAAGAAGTAGTTTTGTTTTGAATTCGGGAAAGAACATGTTGTAATAAATTCAGTTAAGCAACAATTTTCTGGATTGTTCGAAATATTTTTATTTTTTTTGTACCCGGTTTAAATTTAATAACTGAAGCTGATGAGTGAAAAACAAAGGACACTTGCAAAAGAAATTAGTCTTACCGGAAAAGGGCTGCATACTGGGAATAAGGTGACAATAACATTCAAACCGGCTCCGGTAAATCATGGTTATAAATTCTGCAGGGTGGACCTTCCAGGAAAACCTTTAATTGATGCTCTTGCTGAAAATGTTACTGATACTTCCAGAGGAACAACTCTTGTTCAAAACAATGCTTCCGTATCCACCATTGAACATGTTATGGCTGCATTTCATGGCCTGAGGGTTGATAATGCACTTATTGAGCTGAATGCTCCCGAGGCCCCGATTATGGGTGGCTCTGCATGGAAATTTGTCGAAGCTATTAAGGAAGCAGGTATTATTGATCAGAAAGAAGACAGAAACTATTTCGTTGTAAAACAAAAAATTACCTTCTCAGACGAAGAGCATGGTGTGGATCTTATTGTTTATCCCGACGATCATTTCAGCGTAAATGTTCTTATTGATTATAATTCCAAAATTTTGGGGAATCAGTATTCTATCCTTGATTCAATTGATGATTTTGAAGAGAAGATATGCAAAAGCCGCACTTTTGTGTTTTTTCACGAGCTTGAACCTCTTTTTAATAAGGGACTCATAAAAGGTGGTGATCTCGACAATGCAATTGTTATTCTTGAAAAAGAAGTTGAGCAGTCTGAAATTGACCGGATTGCCAAACTTTTTAACAGGCCAGGTATAAATACACATACGGCAGGGATACTTAATAATACCGAATTAAGATATCCAAATGAGCCTGCCCGGCATAAACTCCTCGATATTATGGGCGACCTTGCCCTCGTCGGACACCCGATAAAAGGAAAAATTGTAGCAACTCGTCCGGGTCATTATGCCAATACTCGACTGGCTAAAATCATCAGGCAGGAAATGAAAAAAGCACACTCGAAACGTGATATTCCAGTTTATGATGCTTCACAACCCCCTGTTTTTACTATAGAAGATATTAAAAAAAGACTGCCACACAGATTCCCTTTTTTGATGGTTGATAAAATAATTGCACTTGATGAATCTTCGATAGTAGGAATTAAGAACGTAACCTTTAATGAATCATTTTTCCAGGGTCACTTTCCTGATGAACCGGTCATGCCAGGAGTATTGCTTGTTGAAGCCCTTGCACAGACAGGAGGACTGCTTGTGCTCAGTTCTGTTGAAGAACCCGAAAAATATTCTACTTATTTCCTAAAAATTGACAAGCTTAAGTTCAAGCAAAAAGTAGTTCCTGGAGATACCGTAATACTTAAAATGGAATATGCTGATGTTATGAGAAGAGGTATAGCCACAATGTTTGGTCAGGCATTTGTAGGAGGCAAACTGGTATTGGAAGGAGAAATGACAGCACAAGTAGTAAAAAACAAATAATAAATTTAATGATCTCAAATTTAGCTTTTATACATCCTGAAGCAAATATCGGCAAAGATGTAACTGTTGAGCCATTTGCTTATATCGCAGGTAATGTAATAATAGGCGAAGGAACCTGGGTTGGCCCGAATTCTACTATTTTAGATGGAGCAAGAATCGGGAAGAATTGCAAAATATTCCCCTCAGCAGTTGTGTCAGGAATCCCTCAGGATCTTAAATTCCGGGGAGAGGAATCCACTGCCGAACTTGGTGATAATACTACTGTCAGGGAGTGTTCGACAGTTAACCGGGGAACCGCTGCAGTTGGAAGGACGATTGTCGGGAAAAACTGCTTGTTAATGGCTTATTCGCATGTCGGGCATGACTGTTTAATAAAAGACAACGTCATAATCGGAAATTCCACCGCTCTTGCGGGAGAAGTTGATATTGACGATTGGGCAATACTAAGCGCTGGTACAATGGTTCACCAATTTGCTCATATAGGAGCACATGTTATGATCGGGGGTGGTGCAAAAGTAAGGATAGATGTACCTCCATTTATAAAAGCAGACCGTGACCCATTATCTTTCATGGGGTTAAATTCAGTTGGCCTTACAAGAAGAGGATTTGAGAAGGAACGGATTGACGAGATTCATGAAATATACAGAACTATCTATCAGAAAGGATTGAATATCTCACAAGCTTTGGAATCTGTGGATAAAGAGTTTAAAGCCTCTGCTGACAGAGATTATATACTCGAATTTATCAGAAAATCTGAAAGAGGAATTATCAGGGCAAGGTAGAGCCTTCATATTTTTACTCTTTCCATCCTTGTGCTGTAATCTCAACTTCTGATCCATCATCTCCTACTATGTAATTACCTGAACCTGAAGTTGTCATATGACCTATTACCTTTACCGAAGGGACAAGATTAATCTTTTCAATGTATTCAAGAGGTATTGTAAATAACATTTCAAAGTCTTCCCCTCCGTTAAGTGCCGGAGTCATAGCATCGATATTGAACTCCTCAGCCAGCCTTGATGTTTCATAATCTATAGGAACTTTACTATAAAATATCCTGCAGCATGTCCCTGATAATCTGCAGATATGAAGCAAGTCAGATGCAAGACCGTCAGTTACATCTATCATTGAGGTTGGTATGATTCCTGCTTTCCGCAGATCTGTCAATGTTGAAACTGGTATTTCAGGTTTTAGCTGTCTGCCTATAACGTATTCAAAACCTGACAGATCAGGCTGGGTGACCTTCTCCTTAACAAAAAGCTTTCGTTCCCTCTCAAGAAGTTGCAGACCCATATATGCAGCCCCGAAATCGCCGGTTACACAGATCAGGTCGTTTGCCCTTGCTCCGTCGCGTCTGACAGCAGAATCTTTTTCAACAGTACCGATAGCTGTAACACCTATAGTCATTCCGGTAAGCGAACTGGTGATATCTCCGCCTGCAAGATCAACCTCATATTTTTTACATGCCAGTGTAATCCCTTCATAAAAATCTTCAACCTGCTCCAGGGTAAATTTTGTGCTGATACCAAGAGCAATCATTACTTGTCCCGGGGTCCCGTTCATGGCATAGATGTCAGAAATTGCCCTCACCACTGCCTTGTATCCAAGGTGTTTCAGAGGTGTATAAATAAGATTGAAATGAATCCCTTCGAGAAGAAGATCGGTTGTGACTAGGGTTAAATTT
>Ga0302206_1000656_pt1 | contig 13388 bp, 7 predicted proteins | sample II_Fen_E2_1_FD_194581 | JGI IMG/M metagenome (GOLD analysis project Ga0302206, IMG submission 194581) | Peat permafrost microbial communities from Stordalen Mire near Abisko, Sweden - II_Fen_E2_1 | ecosystem: Environmental > Terrestrial > Soil > Wetlands > Permafrost | place: Sweden: Abisko...
GTTAAAGTTATGAAAGACAATAACACAAGGCAAATAAATATCCATGCACACAAAAATGAACTCAGATGGAATGATCTGAAAGCATTCCGATGACAATTTTTAGTAAATAAATAGCCCCCGGAGCTTATTTCCGGGGGCAAACAATAAGTTATTCTGATCAATTGTCTATTGATCCTTCAGACAACGAATAGCGATACCACACTTCTTATTGTCGATTTCCTCGGTAACAAAGTCAGATCTGTAGCCTACATAATTACAGAAGGCATCTGTCGCTGTGTACTCCGTCGAACTCCACCAACCACCGAATTTGGAAAAGTTGACGAATATGTCCTCGAAATGACGCCAGCCATTAGGAAGAGCTGTAAAACCTGTTTCATTGGTTGCCATATAATTAGGTGCTGTCCAATGAGTTGTCCCTGTTTCTTTAAGTTTACCCCCGGCAATTGCATATCCTCCCAGATAGTTTTCTAAAGTTAGCCACTCTACATCTGACGGTACATGCCAACCTGCCGGACAAACATTTCTGGTGTCAGCTATTACATACCACGTATATAATCTGCCATAGGTAGCTACATTATCTTCATTACCAGCATATGCCCACTGGTATTTTGGCGTTGCTTCATCTTGAATATTTAGTACTGCCGGAGTGGTTGTTTCTATCAGGTCTCCATTTAGGTACTTTGTTGTCTTCAGATTTTCCGTTAACCAAACCTGTGTACCTATGATTACCTTGCTATAAATATTCCCGTCCCCATCAGTTATAGAGGAGGGCTTAATATCAGGTTGCGTTGGATTATTTTTCTTACAACCGATGGTAAAAATCAATACTGATCCCGCTACTATTAATAGGATAAACCAAATCCTGTTTTTAGTTTTCATGTTAGTTTATTAGAAGTAATATTGCTCAAGCCAGATTCTTTCAAATTTTCAACAAATTCAGTAACCCAACCATCATGCTTGTTATCTTTCTGGCGGTAGCTGATGAAGATGTCGTATTCGTAACCTGGGATAAGACTTGCCATGATTATTATTCAGTGTGTTAAAGTTATGAAAGACAATAATGCGAGTCAAATATAAATCCTCTTTGACTTAATCATCATCTGATAACCATTAACACACAAGATAATACCTGAAATGCAGAAATTAAATTACCCGTGAAAGCAGGTTAAATAATTAAGAGTTGTTAGTCAGACCGGAAGATTCAGCCTGCTTGCAATTTCTTTAAATCTTGTATCCTCAAATAAAGGTTTTAAGATATAGAATGCCTGTATCCATGGCATAAAATCCCCTCGTTGCTTATACACAACTTCCAGTTCATCAATTGCTTTATCTTTTTCTCCAAGTGCGGAATAAATTTCAGCCAGGCCCCAGGCACACCACCAATTATCTGTGCATTTTTCGAGATCTTTAACAACTTCTATTGCCTTATCTTTTTGCCCACCACGTGCATAAGCGATACCTAGTCCGTCTTCATAATCAGGACTTATTGCCAGTCCCTTCTTATGAGCCTCAATAGCTTCATAATGCATACCCATTTCAGTATAAGCTGATCCCATAACGAAATATGCCATTGTATAATTAGGATCGAGCTGAAGTGTTTTACGGGCTTCATTAATGGCTTCTTTAAAACGGCTGGCGAATAAATATTGCCAGGCGAGGTAACCCTGATATATAGTTTCCGTCGGAGCTATTTCAACAGCTTTTTTCATCTCAGCAATAGCATCATCAATCTTATACAATCTTGAATACCGAGTATTTGGGATCAAAGAGATGCAATACAGCCACCCTAAATGGCAATGTGCAAAAGCATCGCTTGGATTCAGCTCAATCGCATGTTTCAGGTGTTTCTCGGCTTTCTCAAAATCCCAGCCCGTATAAAGATACCAATGACCCAGTATTGCATGTGCATCTGCCAGTGTTGAATCCAGTTCAAGTGCCTTAAGTGCATAATCTCTTGCACGGTTTGGGGCATCAGTACCTATACCTGCAGCGTGTCCCGTGTTGCCATAACCACGCGCCAGTCCAAGATAAGGCAACGGATCCAATGGATTAATTGCCATGGCTTTATTAAAATATTTTAATCCTTTTTCAAATCCTTCGGGAGTTATTTGGTTCATATAATAATTACCCAATCTGCATGCATTCAAAAGCGCCGTATCGTGTTTTTGAACAATAGCCAGGTTTTTTGATTCACGTTCAGTAAGGTTAATCTTGGCTGCTTCAACAATATGACTTATTATATTCTGGTAATTCTCAGCGATGTGGTTCCAGTCGTAAATAAACATTGAACTCCAGATGTTTTTTTCTTCTGGAAAAGCTTCAATTAATCGAACTTCAACCTGAAGATTATCTTTTGTTCCTTTTAACGTAGACTGTATTAAATTATTAACACTAAGTTTCTCAGCTATTTTTTGAATGGATTCTTCACTGTTTCTGAACTGCAATGTGGACTGATCAGGCCTTACTGTCAGGTTGCTTATCCCATTTAGCTTACTACTTATATCACTCTGAATTGCATCAGCCATGTATTGCAGATCAAGATTCCCTGTCAGATTTGAAACCGGTAAAACTGCAATCGTTTTTTTTACATTGTTAACACTGGCTGTTTCTGATTTTTGCCTGTTAATTAAACTGGGAACAAAAATTAAAAATGTTGCCAAAAACAAAATACCGAGCACGCCCCAGAGAATAGTTTTGGAGACTAGTCTCTTACCTTGAGTAGTTTTTTTGGTGATTAATGAAACCGGAACATCAGAATACCCTAGAGTTGTATTTGTCTGATATGATTTTGTTGACCGTTTTTTAGGATCAGGATGAAGGCCATAAATTACGTCTTTTACGGCGTTTGCAACTTTATTAATCTGATCTCGGTAGAAAGTTTTATTAAGATTTTTATCAGGATTATCAGAGGGTTGCAAGGGTCTGTTCACTCCTGCGCTTTCATAAATAAATTCAATAGACCTTAATCTGCAACCAGCTTCCTTTTCAAATAGCTCAGTATCGGAAGTATCCAGCTCGTGTATCTTTACAGGAATTATCCTGCTGCATACGTTCCCGCTAGAGAGCTTTACATCTTTGCCAAACGGGTCAGCAGATGCCATCCTGTTAAAAGCGACAAATTCATTCTGCCAGGCGAAGCTTCTCGGGTCGCAATAAGTCTGGGAAATGATTGGAATAAAAACAAGTGATTTTAATTTCAGTTCGAGGCTCTTATCGACATTATAAATCTCAAGCAGTCCGTCGTGCGGGTTTTCATCGAAATAGATTGATACATCTTCTTTGAAAGTAGCCTCAATTTCATTTTTAAGATGTTCGACAAATTCTGTAACCCAGCCATCGTACTTATTATCCTTCTGGCGATAGCTGATAAAGATGTCGTACTCGTAACCAGGTATTATACTTGCCATTTTGACAGTGAATTAAAGAATTTAAAGAACCTGTTTCATAATTTATATCAAAATTATAACTTAAACCATTGTTAAACAAAAAATAAATGCATTACAGTTTATTATTCAGGATTACAGATAGCAGGTATATTTGATAGCAATTAGTATTCTTTTCTTAACTATTCCATAAACATCATTATTTTATCACTGGAAGTTTAATGAGAAACTTATTGGGTTCTTAAAATGATCACACAAAGGATACCTGTTGGGGGGTAATCTTTAAGATGTTGTATTTATATCCTTTTAAAATTCTTTACATTTTATGTTTCCAAAGTGGGTTCAGGTTTTATTATAATAAATTATTTTCTTCCAGCCATTTCTTCACTCTTTCATGCTCTGCCTGGTATTTGGCCTCCAGATCAATTACAATATTTTTAAATTCTGGTTCATTTCTTATGCTGTCGAATAATTCATCTTTATTAATAAGGTAAATTAAGTCATACGAACATATGCTCATCCCTGCAAAGACCCTCAGGTTTTCATACGCCTTTTCCTTTTCTCCCAGGAATGCATATGTGGCGGCAAGATCATAATAGGCGGCCCTGTCTATAACTGAATAACTTCGACCTTGTTTAATTGTTGTTTCGCAAATTCTTTTCTGTTCATTAAACCAATGATCTGCTTCTTTTTTATACCCGTTCTTCCAATATACATATCCTATTCTATGAGCACTATTGAGAGTTATTTGTCCAAGAGTTTTTAAACTTTCAACATATTTCCTGAAATATTTTAAGGATTCATGATAGTCATTCAGGTACATGTAATTTCTTGATAATGACCACAACAACTCCAGGTTGCTTGTGTCTTTTACATAGCAATGGTATAGTAATTCTATTCCCTTTTGAGAATCGCCCGATTCTTTGGCATATTTTATTTCCAATACTGATGATAAAACATTGAATGTAACTGTATCACCAGAAAGCTTAAGTGCTTGCTGAAAGTAATATTTTGCTTTTTCAGGGAATCCTGCATAAAAAGCAAAAACAACTCCAAGAGAATTTATTAAACCAGGAAGTTCCCTTCCATGATTAAGGCTTAATACTTTTAGTTTACATCCTATCGCTTTAATATAATCACTATCTAAGTACATAGATACTTGTTGATTATATACTTCCCAATAATTAGGATTGTATTTTAGAGCTTTATCAAACTCTTTTAAAGCCTGTTCTGTATTTTTGTGTTTAGAATAGTATACAGCTCTGGCATAATAAGCTTCAGCCAGGTGATCATTATATAAAAGGGCCCGATCTGCTAATATTAATGTGGAATCAAGGAAATTTTCAGTGAAGTAATTAGATGTGAAATAATTTTTGTCGATATAAGTCATTGCTAATCCCGCATAAGCCTCCGCAAAAGTAGAATCATATTCCAAAGCAGTGTGATAATAATGTTCTGCCATTTTCAAAGCTTCAATTTTATTTTCCATTCTGTAATTTACATATTCTACTTTCCCTCTTTGGAAAAAATCATAAGCTGTAAGACTGGTGGTAGGTATTTTATTTATGAGTTGCTTTTCTTCCGGAGTGATGGCGGTATTTAATTCATCGGCAACTTTTTGAGCCACCTCACTTTGAACCTTAAATATATCACTCCAGTTCCGGTCATAATCATTTGCCCATATATGGCCTTCTTTCCCGGTTTTAATCAACTGGACAATCAATCTTGCATTATCTCCAAACTTTTGAAAACTGCCTTCAAGCAAATATGATACCTCAAGTTCCTTACCGATAACATTTAGTGTTTTATCAGTTTTTCGGTATTTTTCGACAGAAGTCCTTGACATAACCCGTAAATCCTTAATCTTTGATAGATGAAGAAGTATTGCATCCATCATTCCATCAGCAAGATATTGTTTATCCGGGTCATCGCTTAGTGATTTAAATGGCAGTACAGCGATTGATTTGTCAACCTTGTCTTTTGGTTTAAAATGTGTTGGAATCAAGAAATATCCAAGAATTATTAATGGCAATAATATGACTGATCCAATAATGATTTTTGTTTTGTTCCTCTTCCGAGTAACAGATGCAGGTTTAAAAACTGTCTTTGGTACTTCTTCATCCTTTTGATTATATTTCTTTATTGCGACTATAATTTCTTTAACTGCATTTGCTACTTTGTTGATCTGATCTCGATAATGGGTCTTATTGAGATTGTCCTGCGGGTGATCTTCACTCGCTCTTAAAGGGCGGTTAACGCCAGAAGACTTATAAACAAAATCAACACTCCGCAGGGCCCCTCCAAGTTCATTTTCTAAAATTATTTTATCTTCCTGATCCAGATCATGGATCTTAACTGGTAATATTCTGTTAGCTACATTCCCGCTTGACAGCCTGATGTCTCTTCCGAACTGGTCTCCTTTTGCCAGTTTATTAAAAGCACAAAACTCATGCTGCCAGGCAAAACTTTTTGAATCGCAATAAGTTTGAGAGATTATTGGGATAAAGACAAGGCATTTAAGTTTGTCTTTTAAAGAGGCAACCACATCATGAGTTTCTAAAAGTCCGTCATGAGGGTTGATGTCAAAGTAAACACTGATTTCTTCTTTAAATGTAGATTCAAGTTCGCCCTTAAGATTATTTACAAAATCAGTAACCCAGCCATCGTGTTTATTATCTTTCTGGCGGTAGCTGATGAAAATGTCGTATTCGTATCCGGGAATGAGACTTGCCATGCGAATGGTTCATTTGGATAAAGTTAGGAAAGTATGGAATGCAAGACAAATAAAATTTGGATGCTCAATTTCTGGTGCAGATTGCGGGGTGTCATTTCAGACCGGCAAGAGCCTTTTTTGTTGCCTCAAGATGATCATATATAGTCTGAGAATAAACAGGTTTTAAACTATCAGCTTTTTCGAGTAGCTTCAGAGCTTCCAGATAGTTCCCCTGCTTGTATAAACCCCATCCTTTTGTATCAAGAAGGGAATAATTATTGGGTGATAACTTTAATGCTTCATCAGCAAATTCCATACCTTCCTTAGTATTCACATCCTCAATAATCAGGAACCAGGCAAGACTATTTATCTTTCCAGGATCATTATTTGTCATAGTAAATGCCTTTCGAATATATGCCTCTGCTTTTTTTGGATAGTTTTCATTTTTATAGTTGTATGCGAAATAAAGTGTAAAATCGAATTCAGAAACAGAATTCTCCCTGGAGAGATTTATGATTTTCTCACGTAATTCATTTTCTGCAACAGTATCCTTAACATCCAATGAATGTCGGAATTCGCACCAATTAATCCCTAGATTACCAGGAAAATCCAGGCTTGCTTTCTTAATATACCTTTCTTCTTTCTTGTACTGTTTTATTTCATGATAAGCATCTATAAGAAATGTATAATTATCTACAGTTGGAGGTTTTATGTCCCATTTTTTATAGATATCAAGAGATTTCTCAACCTCAGCGATTGCTTTATTCTGTTGGTTAACTTCATTGTACTTACTGCCCAGATTAAAATGCATTTCCGGTTGCTGGTCATCAAGTTCAAGAAGTTGCTTCAGGCACTTAATGCAATCATACGGCATTTTAAAAAGTGTGCTGTAAGCATATTCGGTACGAAGCTTTAATTGAGGCATCATCTTATTCCTTCTTTCATAAAGACGCAAACAAAGAATCTTTGCTTTGTCATAACACTGACAATGACTTTCTGCATATGTATCTATAAGGTCAAGGTATGCATTTGTAAAGAGTGAATCTATTCTTATAGCTTCCTTATACTCTTCAATAGCTTTCATATAATCTTCATTTCTGACAGCATCTCTACCCAGAATATAATGCTTTAATGCCTCAGGGGAGCTTGTTGAAACGATTGATTGAATTTCAGGATTTAATTCCTTCTTCATTCTGGACAAAATCAGATAATCTTTTATTTTCTGTGAAAGAGTATCAATTTTTTGATTGATATTCTCAGAATTCCCCTCTTCATGAAAAGATTTAAGAACCTCCTCTGTTTTTGAATTTAAAAGGTTTGCATTAATCACGACATCTTTAATGGTCTTTGTCAAACTTCCACTTATAAAGATACTTGCATCAAGTTTCTGTGACATCAAAGTGGCAACAGAAGTTTCTATAGAAGCATTATTAGTAAACGATTTACTTTCAGGCAGACTGTATATTGATTCAGATCGTCTGACCTGCAAGTCTTCGGAAAAATTTGACAGATATGAGACTATGCTCTCCGGTATCCATTCTTTAAGATAATTCAAAGTTGAATCATTGCTCATATTCTGGAACGGGATCAATGCAAGCGTAATTCTTCCATCTGAAGCCCTTAGTTTCCTTAATGGGTCGGAATGGAAAAATTTCTGATAGCCAAAAATTCGGGCAAGTACAATTATAATTGAGATAAACAGGATGCTTGACAGTAGTTTATGTTTATTAGGTTTATTTGGTATTAACTGTCTGATTAATCTTTTTTCTTTTGTTGCTTCCTCCCATTGAATAACGGGTTTTGTTTTTTCCTTCCCGGATATAGTGTCCGTCGATTTTAATCCTGAAACAATTTCATTTATTGCATTTGCTACTTTATTGATCTGGTCGCGATAAATTGTGTGATTCAGATTATCATTAGGTTTCTGTTCTTCTGAGCGTAAAGGTCTGTTGACTCCTGCAGATCTGTAAATAAATTCCACACCCCGCAGAACACTTTCCAATATGGATTCGCATAATCTAATATCGGATATATCCAAATCATGGATAAGAACAGGAAGCACCCTGCTGGCAACATTCCCATTTGTAAGTTTTACTTTTATTCCGAAATGATCCAGTGAAGCCAGTTCAACAAATGCTTTGAACTCATGTTCCCATGCAAATGACTTTGGATCGCAGTATGTGCGTGAAATAATCGGAATAAAAATCAGGCATTTAAGTTTGTCTTTCAAAGAGGCATCTACATCATGTGTTTCAAGAAGCCCGTCATGAGGGTTGATGTCAAAGTAAACGCTGATTTCTTCTTTAAATGTAGATTCAAGTTCGCCCTTAAGGTTATTTACAAAATCTGTAACCCAGCCATCGTGCTTGTTATCTTTCTGGCGGTAGCTGATGAAGATGTCGTACTCGTAACCGGAGATAACACTTGCCATCTTAATAGGTCATTTTGATAAAGTTAGGAAAGTATGGAATGCAAATCAAATAAATCTGCCAGTCAAATTCCTGGTGCATGATGCATGTTGCAGGATGCAAGGTTGTTAAATGTTTGTCATTTATTCTCTGTATCCCTGAGTCACCATTCATTTAAGCCCTGCAACTGCCTTTTTTGCTGCCTCAAGATGAAGAAATGATTCATGGTCATATATGGCATTTTTTCTTCTTAAATCCCAGCTTTTTTGAAGAAGATCAAGTGCTTCCTGATATTTTCCCTGTTTATATAATCCCCATCCTTTAGTATGAAGATAAAGGTAGTATTCAGGTCTTGAATTCAATGCCTTATCAACTAACTCCATTCCCTCATTGACGTTGCGATCTTTATCGATTAAAAAATATGCAAGATTATTCAGATTCATTACACTTTCAGGTTCTAAAGACAGAGCTTTCCGGTAATATTTATCTGCCCTTTCCATCAATCCTGCCTCAGCACAGCCGCCAGCAAGTATTGCAGAAATGTTAGATTCTGAGGATGATACACTTCTGAGGAAGGCAACACCTTTCTCAATATTCCTATTTGCTGCCACAGTATCACCAACATCCCAGTAAAGTACTGCCTGGTTGTAGATCAGACTGGGATCATCAGGAAAATCCTTCTCTGCCAGCTTATACATGTTTATTGCCTTCTTATACTGACCTGTTTTCCGATATGATTCTCCAAGATTAGTGTAGTCAAAGATCCAGTATGGTTTTAATCCCCATTTTTTATATATTTCAAGTTCTTTTTCATATTCAGGAATGGCTTTATCATGTTGTTCCAAATCATAGTAACAATTCCCCAGACTGAAATAAACATTTGGATTTTGATTATCTATATCCAGAAGCTGCTTCAGATAATTAATCTGTTCGTATGGTGATTCAAAGTAAAAGGAATGGTTCCAGTTAATATTTATCTTTTCTTTTAAGGGAACCTGATCCCTTTTTAAATATGCTTTTATACAAAACTTTTTTGCAGAATCATATAAGGATTCGTCACCATATGATTTTGTTGCTACTTCATAAAGGAACTCATTGCCATATGAATTGGAAAGCATAATAAGAGCATCGACAAAATTTGAATCTATTGAGATTGCACGATAAAGCCAGGTCTGAGCTGCAGCATAATTCCATTTTGCAGATTCGTTTCTTCCGTAAATATAGTAACTGAATGCTTCGGGAGAATTGGTGGTTGATGGGTTATTATAACCCTTGGACAATTCATTTTTTATTGTGGCCAGCAAAAGAAAATCCTTAATAATTATTGAAAGGGAATCTGTCAGTGGAAGTATATTCTCAGTTTTTCCATTTATTTGAAATGATTTTAAAATATCTGCAGTTTTTGAGTTTATTAACTGAGCATTCAGACGTATTGTCGGCCCTGACTGGTTTATGCTTCCACTTATAAAAACATTTGCATCCAGTTTTTGTGAAATTGTATTAGCAATTGCAGGGGTAACTGAAGCATATTTGGCAAGCCCATTGCTTTGAAGCAATCTGGTAATTGATTCTATTTGTCTGACTTTCAGTTCTTCAGAACCTGAAAGGGTTGTGATAAGATTGTCCTGAATCATTTCCTGCCAGAAATTCTTTGTTGTATCATTCGTAAGATTCTGAAACGGCATTACAGCCACTTTGATTCCCTCACCCGATAATCTCATGTTTTTCAGTATGTCATGTTTAAATATTTTCGGATAAAAAAGAATCACAGCAACAATTAATATTGCGACAACAGGCACTTTTGAAATTAATTTAAGTTTACCTGATTTTTGAGTTAGCTCAGTTTCACTCATACTCTGATCTTCAGATGCCCCCTTGATTATTCTATTGGTCTGTTTTATTTCTCTTTCCATATCGACTGGTGCCTTCATCCCAAGAATAATCTCTTTTATTGCATGAGCCACCTTGATTATCTGGATTCGGTATTTCGTATTATTTAGATTCTTTTTTTCATCATCTTCGGGAACAAGTGGTTTATCAACTCCAGGTTCTTTATAGATGAATTCAATACCACGAAGTACACCACCAAGAACCACTTCACATGCTTTGACATCAGCAATATCCAGGTCATGTATCCTGACTGGAAGCACCCTGCCTGCCACATTGCCATTCGGCAGTTTAACCTTTAATCCGAACGGACCCTTAGATGCTAATTCAACAAATGCTTTGAATTCATGCTCCCATGCGAATGATTTGGGATCACAATATGTCCGTGAAATAATTGGGATAAAGATCAGGCATTTCAGCTTCTCTTTCAGAGAGGCATCAACATCATGTGTTTCAAGAAGCCCGTCATGCGGGTTGATGTCAAAATAGACGCTGATCTCTTCCTTGAATGTAGACTCAAGTTCCCCTTTCAGGTTATCAACAAAGTCAGTAACCCAGCCATCGTGCTTATTATCTTTCTGGCGGTAGCTGATGAAAATGTCGTATTCGAAATTGGGGATAAGACTTGCCATAAAATCCATTCATTGCAATAAAGTTAGGAAAGTCCGGAATACGGAACAAATTAAATTCTATGGTTCTATGAGCCAGTAACTATGTGGTAACTGATAAAAAAATCATATTCATAACTAGTGACGAGACTTGCTTTGATAAAAGTTCAATGCAATAAATTCCTGAAGAAATCAGACTATAACCAATTTATGTTGGAAAATTCATCCTTTCAAGAACTTTATCAAACCGTGGATCTGAACGTAACCCATCCCATTCCGGTGAATATTTTAAAGTAAATAACCAATAGTTTTTCCCGGCGATCGCTTTATCGAGATATGAAAAGGCTTCATCATTTTGTTTCAGGTAGATATTTACCTTAGCATGCAGAAAATAAGGAAATTGGGACAAAGTCAGGGTCGCTTTTATTAATTTATATAATTGTTGGGCTGCTTCAGTTTTCCCTGATGCAGCTAAACAAATTATAAGATTAGCAGCACCATGTCCCTTTCCTTCTGAAGCATCATAATCCTTTCGGGCATATTCTTCTGCTTTGTCATATTTTTCTTCAAACAGATAAACCAGACACATTGGCCTCCATGATGATTTCAATGGAAAGCCTAATTCCAGAATACTTTCAATAATTGATACTGTTTTTTTATAATCACGTACTCCATACAAATAAATCTGCGCCAGATGAAACTGGAAATGAAAATTCAACGGATCATGTTCGATCCCTTTTTGCAAACGATGAACTGCAAAATCGAAATCACCATACAACATTGAACGATACCATGATTCCAAAGGTAAAAAATAGAATGAAGGGAAGTGAGCCTGGGTATATTTATTCCCTGAAGCTATTTCAGATTCAACAGTTTTCCAGTTGTAATCAGCCGTGAAATGAATAAGGGCCTTAAGGAAATGAGCCTGAGGATTGGTTTCATCCAATGAAATAGCCTTATCTGCGCAATTGATGGCTGTTTCAAGTCTTTCTTTCTGAAGGAAGAGAAAACCATGCTGTTCATAATTCACAAAACCCAGGTACCACCAGGCATCGGTATATTCAGGATCTATTTCAACGGCTTTTTTGAGGAATTCGTTTGCCTTCTTGAACCCTTCTTCAGAATATTTTCTGCTGTAAAAATCTCCCTTTAAAAACAATTCATACGCCTCTGAATTTTTTGTTGATCTTTTGTTTATAGCTGGTGAATGATCTTGTAACAAAGTTACTTTCAGATGTTCTGAAATCATCGAACAAATATTATCCTGCAAGTCAAATATGTCATCCATTTCATTGTCATATCTCTGACTCCAGATATGAAATCCATCCGCTGCATTGATAAGCTGGACTGTGATTCGAACCCTGTTTCCTGATCTCTGTATACTGCCTTCAAGAATATTCTCAACATTTAGTGCTTTCCCGATTGTTGTGAGATCGGCATTTTTATTTTTGAAAGAGAAAGATGAAGTTCGTCCGGCTACTTTTAATTCTTTTATCTGAGAAAGAATAGTTAACAACTCTTCTGCTAACCCATCGCCTAAATATTCCTGGTCATGGGCGGGACTCATATCTATAAATGGCAGTACAGCAATGCTTTTTTCTATAGCTTTTTTATTTTGTTCAGTTGAAGAATCATTTGAATTTGTAAATAGGAAATCCATTTGTTCACCCGCTGGTCGAGCTAATCCTCGTATGATTTCTTTAACTGCATTCGCCACCTTATTTATCTGATCACGATAATAAGTGTGATTGACATTTTCTGTTCGATCATCATTAGGTTTCAAGGGACGATTTATTCCGGGAGACTTAAAAATAAAATCTACTGATCGCAAAATACCTCCTAATTCAAACTCGAGCAGTGATATGTCTTCTGCATCAAGGTTGTGTATTTTTACAGGCAAAATCCTGCTGGCAACATTTCCGTTATTAAGTTTAACATCCCTGGCGAAGGAATCTTCTTTGCACATTCTGTTAAAGGCAACAAATTCGTTTTGCCATGCAAAGGATTTTGGGTCGCAATATGTCTGAGAAATAATAGGAATAAATACAAGGCACTTGAGTTTCTCTCTTAGTGAAGCCTCAACATTATATGTTTCCAGAACACCGTCACTGGGATTCAGGTCAAAATAAACGATAACTTCTTCCTTAAAAGTGGCTTCTAATTCATGTTTTAAGTTATCGACAAACTCAGTTACCCAGCCATCGTATTTATTGTCTTTCTGACGGTAACTTATGAAAATATCATATTCGTAACCCGGAATTATGCTTGCCATTACAGAATAAAAAATTTATCAGAACAATGGAGTCGTTCTGAGTATCTTAAACAACCCAGAACTACCTTAGTTCAAATATGAATGGGTCAGTTGGTTTCATGAAGATTTGATTGAGAA
>Ga0302206_1000658_pt1 | contig 13360 bp, 7 predicted proteins | sample II_Fen_E2_1_FD_194581 | JGI IMG/M metagenome (GOLD analysis project Ga0302206, IMG submission 194581) | Peat permafrost microbial communities from Stordalen Mire near Abisko, Sweden - II_Fen_E2_1 | ecosystem: Environmental > Terrestrial > Soil > Wetlands > Permafrost | place: Sweden: Abisko...
ACAGGCGGTTCATCTGCAGTAACCTTACGCGGAGCCAAATCATTACTTGGAAATAACCAGCCATTATATGTTGTTGATGGTATTCCAATTACGAATATAAACCACACCGGTGCAGGCCAGGGTGGTACCTGGGATGATACAGACCTTGGTGATGGTATCGGCGACATAAATCCTGAAGATGTTCTTTCGATGGAGGTGCTGAAAGGCCCTAACGCTTCAGCATTATATGGTTCACGAGGCGCCAACGGAGTTATTTTGATTACCACAAAATCAGGATCCAAAAAGAAAGGATTAGGCGTTGAATTTAACTCAAACGTTACTATGGAAACACTTAACCTGTTCCCTACATATCAGAATTATTATGCCAACGGATACGAGGAGACCAATCTTTACGGAGAGATGGTCAATATAGGCGGAAAAGAATATGAAACAATGGATTCATGGCAGGGTGATAGCTGGGGCCCGCCACTTGACGGACGGAGAACAATTGTGGATCCGTTTGTTTTTCCAGCTGATGCAAATAAAAAAACAGTAGTGCTTCTGCCTCAACCTGCCGATAACGTACAGAAATTCTATAAGACTGGTTACAGCACATCAAATACGTTGTCGCTCTCAGGGGGAAATGAAAAAACAACAGCCAGACTGTCTATTGGTAATTCCACTATGACCGGCATAATCCCAAACTGGAAGACAAACAAGCAAACCATACTTTTGAAAACTAGTACAGAAGTCAACAGTTTCTTAACGTTTGATGCAAAAGTTAACTATATACGTGATGAAGGGACCAACCGTCCCGCTTTAGGCACTTCGAGTGATAATGTTACAAGGACATTTGTAACTATGGGCAGATATGTACCTATGGATTTCCTGAAACAATATTACGAAACAACCAAACAGCCCGGCAACTGGCCCGGAGTGAATTACAATCCTTACTATGTGGTAAATGAATTGAAAAACCATGATATAAAAGACAGGATTATCGGATTGGTATCTGCTACAGTAAAAATTACGCCATGGTTAACCCTGCTGGGCAGAACCGGTATTGATTATTATCAGCAGAAACAGGACAGAGACTGGCCTATTGGTTCATTTGGAATAGATAATACCAAAGGTAGGGTTACAAATGATGTTAAAAACGTAAAGGATCTTAATGCCGATGTTATACTTACAGCTAACAAGCCGCTTACCAGTCACCTTACATTAAATGCTTCCATAGGATCAAGTATATTATATCAGGAGAGGTCAGAACAACTGCTGGATAGCAGGAATTTCAAAGCTCCGGGAGTTTATGATGTCAGTAATTGTCAGGATATCAGGCCTTGGGATTATTTATCAAAGAAAGAGATGCAATCAGTATATGGAACAGGAGAGATTGCATATAATAACTACCTTTTCCTGGATGTAACCGGACGTAATGACTGGTCTTCAGCACTTGGCAGGAGTGATTATTCCTTCTTTTATCCCTCAGTCAGCACCAGTTTTGTATTTACTGATGCATTTAAGTCTCTTCCTAAAAATATTCTGTCTTTTGGGAAAGTCAGGGCTTCCTGGGCACAGGTGGGCAACGATTCCGATCCTTACCTTACCCGAAATGGATACAACACTACCACAGTAACTTATGCTGGTCAGCCTCTTTTGTCGATGAATAGCACGATACCGGCATTAAACCTGAAAAATGAGTTAACCACATCATGGGAATTAGGAGCCGATCTCAGATTTCTGAATAGTCGTATTGGCATTGATTTAACATATTATGACGGAAAAACTACCAATCAGATTCTTAATGTAGGTATTCCCGACGCCAGCGGTTACACAACAGATGTAATCAATGCAGGTGAAATTCGTAATCATGGTATCGAAATTGCTCTTAACCTGAATCCGATAAAAACAGCATCAGGTTTTTCATGGGATATTAATGCAAATTATTCCCGAAACCATTCCATGGTTGTCAGCTTGTATCCGGGTATCGAAACACTTCCATTATCACCGGGAGCTTATGGAAATACTGAAGCAAGAGTCGGACATCCTTATGGCGACATTGTAGGTACTGCATTCCAGAGAGCACCTGACGGGCAATTGCTTGTAACCGGGGGCTCATATCTTCCTACTACCAATACACAGGTTCTTGGAAATATTACTCCAAAGTGGATCGGTGGTCTTAACAATATTTTCACATACAAGGGATTCTCCCTGAATGTACTGCTTGACTTTGTTCAGGGTAATAAAATTTACTCTGCTACCAAATACCAGGAAGAAGCAAAAGGTACAGGAGTATGGACAACCGAAGGACGGAGGCTGCATGATATAGATCCTGCAACAGGAGAACAATATCCATTGGTTGGTGTATTGCCGGGTGTTATGGCAGTTACTGATGGTTCCGGAAATGTTACCTATGTAAAGAATGATGTCGCTGTTAACGGACAAACCTATTGGGCAGGGCGTGCATGGGGCGGAATAGATGAGGAATTTGTACTTGATGGTAGTTATATCAGTCTGCGAGAAATTGTTCTTTCATATAGTTTTAGTCCGGCCATAATTTCTAAAACACCTTTTGCAGGGTTAAGTCTGAGCCTTATCGGACGAAATCTGATGTACCTGGAACAACATATGCAGGGCATGGGAATATCACCTGAATCTGCACCTAATACTTCTTCAGGATACGCCGGACAAGAAGTCATTTCAATGCCTTCAACCCGTACGTACCAACTCAATCTTAAGGTAACGTTTTAGGTAGATTATTAACTATGAAAAAATGAGAACTATGAAAAAAATAAATAAAATAATAATAATTTTCCTATGCGCCTCAGGATTGCTGCTGTCAAATGCGTGTACGAAAAAATATGAAACACTTAACACCGATCCGCGGCTAGTTACTGCTGACCTGGTGAACGTTGGTTATCTGCTTACTAATGTGGAAGCTAATGGTATAGTAAGCGCAGGATCATATGGTAACGGTACATACGGAGCCTATTGCGGAATGGATGTCAGAAGTGATGATAATCCCTTTACAAACGCTGCATCACCAGGAGAATGGGATTTTCAGTACACAAACCAACTTAATAATCTCTCAAATATCATCCAGCTTATCGAAGCCAAAACAAATAAAGCTGACTTTGTCAATCACGAGGCAATTGCCAGAATTCTGAAAGCATGGGATGTCTCTCTTCTTACTGACACTTACGGAGATGTTCCTTATTCCGAATCTTCTTTGCCAATTGATAAAGTTATACTTTCTCCGAAATACGATACACAACAAAGTATATACATTGATCTGTTCAAAGAACTGAAGGAAGCTGCCGCCCAACTCGATGACAGCAAAGACAGTTATGGTGCAGCAGACCTTGTTTATAATGGTGATACTGGGAAATGGAGAAAACTGGCCAATTCTTTGAGGCTCCGTCTGGCTCTGCGTGTAAGTTACGTCGATCCAGCCCTGGCAACTGCACAGATGAGCGATCTTTCTGAGGCTGACCTGTTAACCACTCTGGATGATGACGCCTTCGTTAAGAATAATACCGATTTCCCTGACCATCTGAATCCCAGATACTACCGCATCATTAACTATGGAACTGTTCAGGAAAGCGTACAGGCTCATAAAGTGCTGATCGATATTCTGAGAAATGATGGAATCCATGAAGATCCCAGGATTGGTATTTTTGCTGATACAGTTACAGCCACTTTTAAGGGAGGAACCTCACTTAATGGGTATCCTTTTCCGAATATTGATTATCGTGGACAACCCACACTTGGGAACGTGACCGAAGAATTTAAATACCCATGGGGATTTAATACTGTATCTCAGCTTTCTGATCTATGGAGAGCCCCTGTAGTAGCGCCTGCCATTATGAAATGTTCAGAGGTTTACTTCGCACTGGCTGAAGCCAGGTTAAGAGGATTATTGCCATCAACAGGATTCAACAGCGACCCGAATTTTTATTACCAGAAAGGGATCGATGCAGGAATAGAATGGGCTAAATGGTTTTATTCCCTGGTAGCACCTCAGATTCCGGATCTTATGAAGAATTATCTGCATTACGAAGGACATTATGGCGTTATCGGTGCCCAGTGGACTGACGCTGATGTACAAAACTATCTGTCATATAAGGAAATCAAGGATGCAAAAATCACAGCTTTCAAAGCTACTCCTATTTATACTCTGACAGGATCAAATGATGCAAAACTTGAAATGATCATGAATCAGAAACTTATTGCATTGTATCCTGATGAATTCCAGGGCTGGTGCGAATATAGAAGGACCGGTTATCCTGCACAAGGATTATCTCCTGATGTCAATTCCGAGCTGAAAGGCAAGGTTCCGAGAAGGGAAAAATACCCAGTCTCTGAACAAACCACCAACAGTACCAATTATAACGATGCATTAACCCGAATAGGAGTCGACAGCAGACTGTCAAAGTTCTGGTGGGATGCAAATCCTGCTTCACCTCATGTGACGAGTTATGTTTATCCCACTCAACCAACAGCATACCAGTAATTTGCATAGTTAGGGTAAGTTAGGTTAGTTTGATTAGCCCAGAGAGACTCCTCTTTGGGCTATTTTTCATCTGTCTAAACCGGAAATCTTCATTAGTATGAAAAAGTATTATTATCACATAACATTTTTTAGAGGACTGTTGATTCTTCTTTTTTTCCTGTTCTGTTCATGCGGGCCGAGAATCTCAGCTCAACCAGGTATTGAAAATCCGATAATTAAGAACGAATGGAACATAATCGGACCCGGTGCAGGTGGAGGAGTTTTTATACCAACTGTAAGCCCCTTTAATACAAACCTGGTATTCTCAAAAGGAGATATGACCGGGAACTTTGTCACCTATGATGGTGGTAAGAGCTGGAAGTTATTCAACTTGATGTCTGTTACCCAGGATTTTGAATTTGACCCTGTTGATTCTGATGTTGTTTATGCCGCCAGCAGGGGATATTTATACGATGAGGACCGCGGATCAGGCCTGACTATGCTTTACAGATCAGAAAACAGGGGGAAAACATGGAAGGTCATATTCCCGGATATTGATAAAATTGCTCCTCTGGAAAAACTTCAATCCATGGCATTCCTGCCGTCACAGCTGGTTAAAGATATGCCGGATGGTTCAATCGATAAGATCTGTGTTGACAGGGCTGATAATAATAAGATATATTTAGGTATGTCACCACTCAAACCTTATATCGGTAAAATACCAGGGAATACTCCTCTGGTAACATATATAATGGGAACCGATGATAAAGGGAAAGACTGGAAACTTATTGCCACTGTACCCGGAACTGCAGTACTTGGGATTTTTCCTCACTGCACGAAAAATGCAAAGGAATTACTTACTGTTATAACAGATGAAGCCTGCGTATTGATCAACCGGAAGACAGGTGAGATAAAAAGGCTCTCTCCTCCTAAAGGAATATTTTCCAGAGCCGGGTATGGAACTATTTTAGGTAAGACAATTCTCTATCTGATTTCTGATGTGGTAAAGGACAAAAATGGTATTCTATCCGGTGGGGTATTCCGTAGTGATGACGGAGGCGATAACTGGATTAATATAAATGGAAATTTATTGAAGAATGTACCAGCTGGTGTAACTCCCACAATCAGAACACTAAGTGTTTGCGAAAATCATCCGGAAGTAATTTATCTGTCAATGACTACTCTTCCAAAAGAAGGACCAGACGTCAACATTAATGTGAGATATGAAATTTACAAATCCATAAATTCAGGAGAAAGCTGGAAACCAGTTTATTCAGCTAATTCCAACGAAGTTCTAAGTCATAATTTTAATGACTCCTGGCTTAATAAAAATTATGGGCCGGGTTGGGGAGGTGATATACTTACAATGGGAGTTGCTCCAAACAATCCTGATATTTGTTATGCAACTGATTATGGACAAGCATATAAAACTTCGGATGGAGGAGTCACTTGGTACCAGGTTTGCAGCAGGAACAATCCCGACGGATCGGTGTCGTCAAGAGGGCTTGATCTTACATGTTGTTACGGAATTGTATTTGATCCCTTCGACAAAAATCACCTGGTAGTTTCATATATTGATATCGGACTATTTCATTCTTTTGATGGTGGTAAATCGTGGAAGCAACTGGTATCAGGAATTCCTAATGACTGGGTTAATACTTGTTATCACATTACTTTTGACCCTAATGTGAAGGGACGAGTATGGTCCACATGGGCTAACCAGCATTCTTTACCGCGCAAATCACAGTTTGGAGACGGTTTGTTTAAGAAACCTCTAGGAGGAGTTGCCTTTTCGGAAGATGCTGGAAGGACATGGCAAAAACAGATCATCGGGTTACCGGAACATGCAATCTGCACAGATCTTCTTATAGATACTGACAGCCCTGAAAATACCCGTACATTATATGTCTCTATATTCAACCTGGGAGTTTATAAATCAACCGACAATGGTAAATCGTGGGTAAAAAGTAGTAAAGGACTGAAAGACAATCGATATGCCTGGGAAATCAGGCAGAATGGTAAGCGAATTTATCTTATGTGCGTGAGAGGGTGGAGGGGAGATAATTCAGTAGACGGTTCATTATATTACAGTGACGACAAGGCCGGAAAATGGAATGAAGCAAAACTGCCTGAAGGAGTTACTGCTCCCAGCGACTTGTTGATTGATCATGATAATGCTGGAAGGATGTATCTTAGTTGCTGGCCGAAGCACCAAAATGATAAGGATATTTGTGGCGGAATGTTTGTAACCGACAACGGAGGAGATAGCTGGAAACAATGTTTTGATGAAAGGGTTCGTGTATTCGCCGGAGCATTCGATCTTCACAATACAAATACATTATTCATTAATACCTTTCAGAATGGAGCCTACCGGTCTGACGACATGGGAAAAACATGGACAAGAATTCTGGGATACAGGTTTAAGTGGGGTCATTGCCCAATTCCTGATCCAAACGATCCGGAAAAATTATTTCTTACAACTTATGGGGTAAGTATTTACCATGGACCCTCAAAAGGAAGCACAGAAGAATTTGGGAAAATTGAGAATATTCCGGATTTATGGTGGTAACAATGAATGCCATTGGCTAACCCTGGTTATCTTCTTTTAATTCCCAAACCTGACCTCTCATCTGATATTGTGTACAGAGGGGCTTTATAATCAGGTCCTCCGGTGAAAGGTTCATTTTCAGGTTCTATATGAGGGTCGAGATCTACATAATTGAAATTGCCTAAACCTGCAGCAATATGAACTGAACAGCCAAGACCCAGACTGGATTCAAGCATGCAACCTATCATCAGTTTTATGTTGGCACTTCGTGCAATAGCAGCAATATCCAGTGCTTCAATAATACCGGATTTCATGATCTTAATATTGATGACATCGGCACATCCTGTCCTGATAATATTGATGGCATCGGCACTTGTAAAAACAGATTCATCAGCACATATTGGAACAGAAGTATGTTCCTTGACATATTTCATACCCGGTAAATCTGTTTTAATCACAGGTTGTTCAAAGAGAATTGGGTGTATATGATTTTTCTCAAGCTCATTTAGAAAGTGAACGGCTTCGCAGGGTGAAAATCCCTGATTTGCATCAATTGTTATGGCGCATCCTGAAGCTCCGTCTTTAATCGCAAGTAACCTGCTGATATCTTCGCTTATGTTTTTCCCTACTTTTGTTTTAAGAGTCCTGTAACCCTTTGCTGCCAGCTTTGCCGCATCAGTCTTGGCGACATCCGGAGGTACAATATCAATTGTATAATCAGTCTCTATTATATTATTTGTTCCACCCAAAAACTTATAAAATGGGATGTTCAGTGATTTCGTGAAAGCATCCAGAAGGGCCATTTCGACTGCGCAACGGGCAGTAACCTGAGCCCAGAATACATTTTTCAGGATTTTGGAGATATCACGGTATTCTGAAATATCCTTGTCTAATATAAATTCTTTACAACTATTAAGAGTTGCAAGAACAGTGGCCTGATTTTCACCATTTACAGGTTCCAGTGGCGCTGCTTCTCCATAGCCTTCGACACCATTCTCTAATACTACTGTAATGCATACATTTTCAATGCTGTACTTTGTTCCGATTGCAATTTTGAATGGCTCGGCCAGGGCACTGTTTACAGGCTCTATAAATACTTTTTTAATTTTAATCCGTTCCATTTTTATTTTTCCATTTATTTAACAATTCAAGTAATAGTTGTAACTGGCCAGAGGTATGACTGGCAGACACAGAAATTCTCAGAATATACTTTATCTGTTTGACCGGGTAGTTCATGAATGGTACAATAATTCCATTGTCTTCCAGAAAAAGAGATAAATCTTTTGCTTTGGCAAGTGCAGAAAACATTAGTGGTATTATAGGAGTAATAAACTGTGTAGTTTTGTAACCCAGTCCGCTGATTTCTTTTCTCAGGGCAACGGATCTTTCAAGAAGATGACCGCTCAATTCAGGATTCTCTCTTATTATTTTCAGTGATGAAAGACTGGCTGCAACAATATGAGGAGGCAGCGCAGTACATGCCTGATAAATTGATGATTTTTCTCTTATTGAATCAATAAGTTCTTTAGTTCCCGCTATAAAGCCACCATAACTACCAAGGGCTTTGCTCATTGTTTCACTCTGGAAAATATTTCCGGAATCAGTAAGGTTAAAATGTTCCGGGGTTCCTTTGCCTGTTTTACCCAGGATACCTGTAGAATGGGCATCATCAGCTACCAGGAGGCCATGGTGTTTATTTACAAGAATATAGATTTTATCTAAAGGTGCAATCTCCCCGGTGAGCGCAAATACCCCATCGGTAATAACCAAAGGTACCCGTCCTTTGTGCTCATCTAAAAGCTTTTCAAGATGACTGGTATTGCAGTGTTCATAATAATGCACGTTTGGGATATCTCTGGGTATACTGGCAATGATACTTGGGTGTGCCTGCTGATCTATAAATACTGCTGAATACCTGCTTCTTAATATATCCAGTAATATACTGTTTCCCTGGTAACCCGATGCAAAAACTATTGCATCCTCCTTCCCTTTAAATAGAGCGAGCTCCTTCTCAAGTTCAAGATGTATATCAGCGGTTCCTGTTGTACGCCGTGAGGCTGAAAAATTAACACCGTATTTCTTTATTGCTTGAATTGACGACTCTTTAACAGCAGGATGATTTGCAAGACCCAGATAGTTGTTCCCGCCAAAATAAGAGTATTCTCTATTATCAGAGATGACATAATTACCAATTCCGCTATTCAAAATAGTCATAAGAATTTATTTTACAGTGTTGATAAAGCAAAAGATGAATGAACCGCTCCTTTGACTAATTTTTTCACGAATGTTCTCCTGGAATCCATATTTCTTATTTTATTGTTATAAACCTTACGTTGATGTGATACCAATCTTATATTTAAATAATTTTAAATCGAAAGGTTAAAAGTATAAAAAATCATAAGAATTGTAATATATTTGTGAAAATATTATCTGTAATAAAGAATATAATAGTATAAGTAATAATTAATGCAATGATATGAAAGCCAGACTTAGAATTTTTTTTACTTTCATTTTATTATTTATTTGTTCTGAAATTTGACTTATTTTTTTATAACTTGACCGTCGAAAGTTCAGGTTAGTCATTAAAAATTTATAAAACTTCAAAAATCAAATGGAAAGGTCATCTAATAAATCAACCGTCTCACGAAGAGCAAAAATTCTGGAAGAGCTGGAGACCAAGGGTCAGGTTACTGTAAGCGAACTGAGTAAAATGTTTAAAATAAGTGAAGTTACTATCAGAAATGACCTTACACACCTTGAAAAACAAAATATGCTGATACGTGCAAGAGGAGGTGCCATTAAAGTGAAATATTACCGCATGGGGATCGATCCTTCTATTTCTGATAAACAGAAAGAATACCTCAAAGAAAAGCAACGGATTGCAAAGGCTGCACTGAAATTCATTGAAGATGGTGATACAATCGTCCTTGACTCAGGGACAACTACAACCGAAATAGCAAAAAATCTGGAGCAGTTTAAGAATCTTACTATAATCACAAATGCACTTAATATAGCGATTATTCTTTCTGAATATGAGGGCTTTAACATATATATGCCAGGAGGAATTCTGCGAAAAAAATCATTATCACTGGTGGGCGTTCTTGCCGATGAGAATATTGGAAAATTTTATTGTGACAAACTTTTTCTTGGTGTCGATGGTTTTGATACCACACATGGTCTTTCAACTCCAAATTCTGAAGAAGCACATCTGAATCTGATCATGATAAGTGTTGCTAAAAAGGTAATTGTCGTTACTGATTCAAGAAAGTTTTTACGGAGACGCTTTGCCTTTATCAGTCCTATAAACAGTATAAATACGGTAATTACAGATTCCGGAATCAGGGAAGAAGATAAAAACAGGTTAGAAAAAAACGGAGTTGAGGTGGTGATTACTTAGTGAAGTAATTTTATTCTACTATTATTCTCCATAATTTATTATTTCTATGACTAAACGTCCATGGTTATTATATACCCTTGTGACTACTTTGTTCTGGGGTGTATGGGGTGCATTGATTGAACTCCCGGGAAGAGCAGGATTCCCTCCGACTCTTGTCTATATTGCATGGGCACTCACCATGATCCCCTGTGCGCTTGTCGGACTGGCGATCATTAACTGGAAACTTGATATTGATCTGAAATCAGTATTCCTTGGTATGGTTATCGGGTTAACCGGTGCGGGTGGGCAAATTGTTTTGTTTCAGGCATTATTAAACGGGCCCGCGTACCTGGTATTCCCGATCATTTCGCTGTCTCCCGTTATAACAGTCTTATTATCAGTTATTTTTTTGAAAGAGACAACAACAAAAAAGCATTGGATTGGGATAATTCTTGCCCTGATTGCCATAGTTATGATGTCGTTCCAGAAACCCGATAGCAATGCCATAAGTGGATATCTCTGGATTGTCTTTGCCCTTCTTGTATTTTTTGCATGGGGTACACAGGCATTTTATATGAAGTTAGCAAACAATCATATGAAAGCTGAAAGCATATTCTTTTATATGATGATTACAGGTCTGATGCTGATACCGGCTGCTTACCTGATGACGGATATGACTCACAAAATCAATTGGGGATTCAGGGGACCATGGCTGGCGGCACTTGTATCAACCCTTAATTCCATCGGGGCTCTTACATTGGTATATGCGATTCGTTATGGTAAAGTGATTATCGTTGCTCCTCTGACCAATGCTGTTGCACCTATAATAACAGTTATTTTGTCACTGTTAATTTATGCTGTTATTCCAAATCCGGTAATTATCACAGGAATAGTTATTGCATTGATCTCGGTTTACCTGATGGCAGAATAATCCACTGATACTTTAAATGGTTGATGCCATCTGCTCCAGCTCGACCAGTTAGTTCCAGTTCCCTTCTGCCGTATACGACAAAAATAGGTAACTCCTGAAACAAGTTGTGTTTTACCGGATAAAGTCCCTGTAAAAGAACCCGTCTCAGTATTTATTATTATGCCGGTATTAACACCCTGAACTTTGGATTTATATACTATTTCATTTCCTGTAAAGGCAGTGGCAAGTTCTACCTCCCACGATTCCTGCTGACCAGTTCCATGATAGGGTGTTTTAAACAAGACAGGATTAACAGGGCAGGTAACAGGTCCCACCGGTTTTGTTGACACAACAAAATTGTCATAGTATCGTTTCTCGGTTTTGCTTGCTCCTTCATTCCAGTATGATTCAAGGAATACGGCATTGATTCCATGCTTAGTATATTTTCCCCTGAAATTTAGTTTTGTCCGTTCAGCTTCCAGGCGTCCGTCGATCCACAGTCTGCACGAACCATCTGATAGTCCGGGAGTATTAAGCTTTGTGCTTGCTTCAACCAGGACCCAATATGCAGATTCTTCCTTTGAGGAAATCTGAAATGCCGAGCACGGCTTATTTCCAAGCCATCTCAGGTTGTCAAAATCATTATATTTCCGGGTCAGAATGCTGTCTGATTGTCCCTTCACACCGCTTGCAGGGTCGAGAGTTATTGAATTGGCTTCTCCGCTCCAGACATGCACAATCATTGACTGCTGCCAGTTATCCGAGACGATACTTGTTGCCCTGGACATTTTTGCCGGAGCGCCTTCCCATCCATATTCATGTTTGACATAAATCCTCCAGTATATTTCATCGAAGTGTTCTCCTTTTCTCACAATATTTGTTCCATCTGGGAAATCACCAAATGCCAGGTCCCTTTTTCCTTCCCCGTTAATCTCACCTTTCTTAAATCCGGCTTTCATAGATCCGCTTCCTGATCCGAATGATTCAGCACTGTCAATTTCACCCGATGACTCCAGATAAGGTTTTTCATTTCTAAAATCATCATACCAGATTACATCCGGATCATTTTCCTGAGGTTGAATTTTGTTAATTTCAATAGATTGAATATGAGGTATATCTGGCCCCGTCATCTTTGCTCCCTGTTGTTTATTTAAATTGGATGCAGTACAAAATGAAATTAGAATTAAAATGGATGCAGGGATTGAAAACTTTTTACACTTATATTTTTTCATAAATAATTCAGTATTTCATTCAGATAGAAAAACCATTTAAAGGATCTGTCAATACAATAAGGTGAAAAAAGCAAACTCTTTTATATTTCATTATTATTTTATATTATATTTGCGAATATAACGTTTTTACAATTATTTATTGCGATTCATGTACTATTAGTCTTTCATAATATTATTAATATTAATATATCTTAACACTATGAGAATAAAGTTCAACTTCATAAGTATAGTAATATTTCTGTTTTTTGTTACACATCCTTTATTTGGACAGCACAACAAAACTGCAAAAATAGCGGTAATTCAGGCGTCCGCGAAACCTAACCAGGATCCTTTCATGGATAATTATGATGTTTCAAAGGTCAGACCCCAGATGATGGACCACTTTAATAAATTACTGGGATTGTTTGAAAAGGCAGGTCAGATGGGTGCTGATCTGGTATGTGGACCCGAAGATATGCAGCATATTGGTTCTTATGGGCTATATCTGAATACAAAAGATCCTGAAACCGGGAAGATACTTGCTGATGCTCTTGCGGTAACTGTTCCCGGGACTCTGACTGACAAGGTAGCCTCAATTGCAAAAAAATATAAAATGTACATTATTGCGCCCATTTATGAAGCGGCAGACGGTAAAGTATACAATACAGCAGTAATTTTCGATCGTCAGGGAATGATTGTAGGCAGACACAGAAAGACAGTTTTACCGATTATGGAAACATGGCTCGTTTCAGTAGGTGATGAATATGAAGTTTACAGAACCGATTTTGCTACAATTGCTGTCGCAACCTGCTGGGAAATATCTTATCCCGAAATATCAACTATT
>Ga0302206_1000660_pt1 | contig 13355 bp, 13 predicted proteins | sample II_Fen_E2_1_FD_194581 | JGI IMG/M metagenome (GOLD analysis project Ga0302206, IMG submission 194581) | Peat permafrost microbial communities from Stordalen Mire near Abisko, Sweden - II_Fen_E2_1 | ecosystem: Environmental > Terrestrial > Soil > Wetlands > Permafrost | place: Sweden: Abisko...
GTGTTAAGATAAAATAATATAGTAATCAGCGGGAGGATTTTTTCATCGGGCTGAAAAACAGTACAAAGATACAGCAATAATCTAAAGTTGCTATGTAGAGATGGCAATTTTTGCTAAATATGTGATTGCTTGTCAAATTTCATGCTGTTTTTATCTTTTTTTGAGCTAAAAAATATAGATTTTAAGCTCCTGCCATTCAATTAATTTTTCAAGTGACTATTTTTTAGTTTCCAAATTGTATCTATTTTCTTGGAGTAATGAATTCGAAGTTGCACTTAATTACTGTTTGCACTTTTAAATCATAAAACCATATGACTTTCCGAAATAAAATTAGATTATTAACTTTTTATATATTATAAAGAAATTTGCTGAAATTAAATAAAATAAGTTGTTAATACATTGGTTATATGACCTTTTCAACATTTTTTTAAATTAACATGTCTCTTGCAATACAAATAGACATTTAAAAAGCAAAATAATATTTAAACCATTTCGAATAAACAGTTAACAATTAATCAGTTTATTTGTTATTACACTACTTAAAAACCTGTTGAGTTCTCATACTACATAATATCTCCGGTACTAAATTTAGTGTGGGATATAAATTCTAAATTAGAGACTCTTTAAAACCTCCACTTCATCAGCAACCTGAGATCTGTTTTCCGATTTCCTGAAATTGTTTCATTTCCATTACTCATCGATTCACGGTCATCGGCGTAGACAGTCTGGGCTATTTTAAACCAAAACGATACATTTCTATTCAAATCATAGTGCACATTCAGATAATAACGACTTCCCAACCCAAAGTACATGGGGATTGAAAAGGCGTAAAGGATATCCCTTTCGTAGGAATAAAAGCGATTTTCATAACTCACGGCATCAAAAAACTGAATCCTGAAATCTATTTTTAAATGAACTGGAGTGAAGTCATAACCTACATCCTGAATAGCCATGATTCCGTGTGTCCAGTCAGCAGTACCAAGCCGTGAAAGGTTTCCTTCCAGCAGATTCTTAAAAGTGAAATTCCCGAAAGAATAAGTGAGATTATAACGGAGTGAAGATTTTTGAACCGGTACTTCAACAGACATTATCGTCCCTGATGAAGAAAGATTTGTTTGCTTTTCTTCAAATTTAATTCGCCAGTACATGGCAACATTTCTATTCAGTGTAAAATCAGACTGAAAAAAGTAATCTTTGCCAATGGAAGGGGCATCAATAGCGTATTTGGGCCATGGGAAACGGTAACTATCGGCATAGGCAGCAAAATTCCATTTCCTGAACGGACGAACTTCAACTCCTAAATAATACCCTGTTTCGTCATTTATCCGTGAAGATTCCGAAAAGGAGGACGCATAAAAAGTATCGTATTCTGGCGAATAATAACGTTGAAGAAGTACCATACTTACTTGCGATACCGGGTTGAAAGTACATCCGTTCAACGTAGCCATTGCAGCATGACCAGTCATTGCCGTTTCACCAAACAAATTGAGTTTTTTTAACCGGAACCTGTAAAAAATTCCTTCTGTTGTTTGCTGGTTACCCGAAAAATAAAAATAATTATATACCGATCGGTCGGGTATCAACGTGTTGTCGAGCAAAGTATAAACACCTGTCATTCCTACCTGTAAATTTATGTTGGAATAAGTCACATTGCCGCCCAGGATTTGCTGATTCACCGTATGTTTCCTGTTTAACTCGTCCGTGGTGCGGTGATAACCGGTTTTAAGGATCGTTGAAAAAGTTCCGTTTACGGTATCCCCATCGATCATTTTATTGGAATAAAAGACCGAAAGGTCAAACTTTCTAAGTTGCATGGTAACTCCACCTCCCCGAAAAAAGTTACTTTCATCTGTCGAACTATACTTCTTTAATCCTGAATTTCGGGAAGTAACATTCAACACAAACGAAGATTTTCCGATACTATACTCGGGGTGAAGCACCAATCCCTGACCGAAATTCGCCCTGAAATCTCCTATCACAATGGTTTTAAATTTACCAAAGTTGTTGAGTTGAGCATGAAAGGAATAAAAATCATACCCTTTATGTACTTTTCCCCAAAATTGTTCACCGGCATCCTTTTCAGCCGTTATTCCTGCCAAAATTCTGTCTTTGTAATGAAACCGGTATTTAAGCGAGTTATATAATTGATTCCCGGCATAACTTTTAGGTTGCGTTTGAGAAGAATTAACATCTTCGTCCGGTAAAAGCCGATACCCTTCTTTCGTTTCAAGTCCTTTATCCAGCCGGAAATACAATTCATTTTTACCGTATTTCAAAATATCATTCCAGTAAATCTTTTTTCCGGAAGCATTTGCTTCGCCGGCATATACAAAAGGAAGCATACGTCGGATATCGGTCATATCCAAGCCTTCAATGAGTTGAAGTTCATAAATGGTTTGCATTGATCCGTGTTGATAAACATACGAAAGGATATTTTCAACCTGGGTATCCGAAAGAAAGGGAAGTTTTTCTAATTCGTTCTGTGTAGCTTTATTCAAATTGACAGGGTTCAAAGAGCAACTCATCAAGTCATCATAAAAAGTCTCATAGTCGATTGTTTCATCGCTTTCAGCAACATATTGTTCAAAGATACCGGCAATCGTTTGTTCAGTAGCAGATGTAACATCCTGCGCTCTTGAAGGACAAGAACATTTAATAATAAAAATCAGATAAATAAACAAACGTTTCACGAAGTTACAGCTAAAAGTGATGTCTTATGTCTTATTTACCAAACCGATATCTAATTTCTGCAAATGGACTTACCCCAAGTAATGGATGTATATCACAATTCAGATCGAGTAAAAACGCTCTTGTTTTAAGTCCAATCCCAAGACAGGGAACTAAATATTCCGAACCATAAGCACCTAATTTAAAGTTTATATTTTGTACCATTTGGTATTCAAATCCCATTGCAATTCGGTAATTACTGCTTACTTCCTTTTCGGCCTGTGTTCTCCATACAAATTCCTTTGAAAAAAAATACTCAGTGCCCAGACTGAAAACAGAAGGCAGACGTTTAATAACATATTCCGTTTTAATATTGGTTTGAAATGGATTGAAAGTGTGGAATCCAATATTAAAAATAGGAGAAAACCTGATGGATAATCCGATTTGGGGAAATAATGCACCGCTGTAGGAGTTTGATGCTGAAAAATAGGCAGTATAGTAATCAAATTGAACACCTATAGCAAATTTATCTGAAAAATTACGTGCGAAATTTATTCCAGTCAACATTTCGTGATACACGGAATAACCGAAATAAGAGAACGAAATTCCGGTATTCACCTTATCCCAGGGTAAAGCAAACTGAACACTTTTGGTGGATAATTCGGATAGTAAATACCGGTTTTCAAAGCGCAATGCAAATTCAGTTACGTCAAGATATCCTAACATGGAAGGATTGTTAAATGCAGTCCATGAGCGTGAATCAGCAACTGATGTTGAAGCAATGGCATTTGAAGACGGAGTTATTGAAGGGATCTGAGAATGAAGACACTGACAAAAAACAATACGAACCAGTAATAATATGACTTTCTTCATCGTTTTAAAGGTTTTTTATAACAAAAAATCTGTAACCACAAGAACATCAATAAAATTCAGCGTCAAAAATATTATTTTTTTTGCAAATTAACAACTAATTATTAAAAATATTTTTATTTGGAACAAATATTGTTATAAAGCGTGGTAACGTTGAAAATTTAATTTTATCGTTATGAAAAAAAAGAAATTCCTGTTTACTTTAATTTTTAGTGTTGTTTTATCAGGCGAAGTTTTTGCACAACGTCCCTTTCAGAGTGTTCCTTCAGGTGATCCCATTGTGTGGATTGAAAAAAATGAAAAAGATACGATGTTAATGGTTTATCTGAATGAAATATATATCTTCCCTCCCGAAAAGTTTAAGAACAAAAAGCAGGAACAATTTTACTGGATTACAGTGCGGGATGTAAAGTTAACACTGCCTTATGCAAAATTGATTGCCAGTGAATTAAATAAAACGAATAAGAAATTAATATCCTTACCCGACGATAAAGAACGTAAAAAATACCTTTCGCAATACGAAAAAGCTGTATTGAAACAATACGAACCTTCTTTAAAAAAGATGAATATCAATCAGGGTAAAATGCTTCTTAAACTGATTGACCGTGAATGTAACCAATCGCCCTACGAATTAATAAAGGCGTATCGGGGAAGCCTGACTGCATTCTTTTGGCAAGGTGTAGCAAGAATATTCGGATCGAATTTAAAAGCGGAGTATGATGGGAATGATAAAGATAAAATTGTTGAAAGAATTATTATTCTGGTAGAAGAAAACCGGATTTGAGAAGGTACAAGATCTGGTATTGAATTGATCTGCAAAAAGAATATGACCTGGTAATCTGATTCGTATATAATAGATGAGAAAGATGTCGTTTTATGTGATAAGCATGTTCTGTTCCTTGTCAATTCAATTTCCGGGTGATTTTACAATTATATTCAGTCGAGTACTCTCAGTTCAATAGATCATCAGTTTTAGTAAGCACTTTCTCTCCTTTCCTGTAATAATAAACCAATCCATACGCCTTGCATTTCATGAACCGGGAGAATGGTTTTTCATCTTTGAATTTTGCCTCAACCTGATTCCAGATGTCGAGAATGATTTTATCACCTTTTTCACGCAGGCTGACCAACTCTTCCCAATTCCGGTTGGTCGTGTTTTGATGGAGCTTTTGGTTGGATTTATATTCTTTAAAAATCTCGTAATGGACCTTCACTTTAGCAATGGTTGGATTGTAAATAGGTAATCCGCCATTTCTCAATCGTTCATTTTCCCCATCAATGATGCATTTTCCCCAGTTTAATAAGGATGCTTCTGTGCTTAAATCAGGAACCGTGTGTATATTCTGATCCAGATGATAGAAAAGTTTGTGTTCTTTTTTTATATCTCCACGAATAACCGAAAGATTGAATACCTGAATGAAGTGCGAAATATAAATGCGGGCATTGTGTACTATTTGTTGGTAATGTTTATTCGCCGAAACCTGACTCTCCAGCATTTGTTGGTATTGTACCAGTTGTTTTTCAAAACCCCCGAGATAGTTTTTTGCCTCCAGAATTGTTTTAAATGAAACAACCTGATCGCCGTAATCCTCGTTGTCAGCTTGTACAATCGCTGTACGTAAGGCTCGTAGACGTGCCTGATCGGTGTTGGGTAATCTTCTGTAAGGCATACTTGTTCAATGTTTGGAAGTACTTATGCCAACAAAGATAAAAAATTAATCTTGTCTGAACATTAATTTTTCGGCTAAATTTCTCAATTCTTGTTTTTTATTATTTAAAACCGATACTTTTTCCAGATTTGCGATGGCCTTGCTATAAAAATATTGCATCTTATCTTCGCAAATCGTCTTTACTCCAAGTTGATTGTAAAACGAAGTGATGGCCCTGATTTTTTCTTGTGCCATTTTATCGTCGGAGAGCTGTAGCCACTTTTGTAATTCGGAAGCTTCTTTTCCAGTTGCCAGTTCAAGAGCGTGAATTAACAAATAGGTTTTCTTGTTACAAAGGATATCCCCTCCTATCATTTTACCGAAAGTAGCTTCATCACCATAGACATCCAACAAATCATCTTTTAGTTGAAAAGCCAGTCCGATATTTATTCCAAAGTCGTAAAGCAATTGTGCATCCTCCTCTCCTGCTCCACCGATCCAGGCTCCTGTTTTAAGAGCACAGCCCAATAATACGGCTGTTTTCAGGCGAATCATTTCAAGATAATCATCCGCTTTTACTTCCTGACGTTTTTCAAAGTCTACATCATACTGCTGCCCTTCACATATTTCAGCAGCAGTTTGTGAGAATAAATCCAAAACAGGTTTTAAGTGCTTTACCGGGGTTTTTGTAATAAACCGGTACGATTCAATTTGCATCACGTCGCCCGAAAGAATGGCTGTATTATCATCCCATTTTTTATGGACCGTCGGTTTACCCCTACGGACATCCGCACGGTCCATAATATCATCGTGCAACAAGGTAAAATTATGAAATATCTCTAGTGCCAAAGCTGCACTCATAGCCGGTTGAACATCGTCCGAAAAAAGGTTACAGGCCATGAGGGTCAATGCCGGACGAATCCGTTTTCCACCCAACGAAAGCACATACCCAATCGGTTCATACAATCCCTGTGGTTGTTTATTCCAGTTTATCAGTTCTAATTCAGTGGAAACTAGTTGTGTTATTTCGTCGAATGATTTCATAATTTAAAAGGATCACATTAAATTATTATTGTTTTCTTTCTAAACAAACAAATGCCGGCATTGCCGACACTTGTTGAATTCAGAATACTATTTTATGTTCAAATAAACCGGCTTTCAATTCAGTTCATTTTCAATAATATCCGTCATTACATCTTTAATGTCCAATCCCGCTGCAGCTACCTGTTGAGGAATAAAGCTGGTAGTGGTCATACCGGGTGTTGTGTTTACTTCCAGTAAATTGATAATATCACCTTCGGATATAATATAATCAATCCTGACAATGCCTTTACAACCCAGGATATCATAAATCGCCGAACTAAGTTTCTGTACGCGGTCAGTGAGCGAAGCATCGATTCTGGCAGGAGTAATTTCCTGTACCTGCCCTTTGTATTTTGCGTCAAAATCGAAAAACTCGTTTTCACTGACAACTTCTGTAACTGGAAATACCTGTGCTTTTGTTTTTGTTTTGTAAATTCCGCAGGTGATTTCTGTCCCCGCCAAAAAAGCTTCTATCATCACTTCTGCACCCTCTGCAAATGCTTTCTTTATGGCCGGTTGAACCTGCTCAATGCTTTTCACCTTGGTGACGCCAAAACTGCTGCCTCCTACGTTTGGTTTAATAAAACACGGAAAGCCTATTTTCTCTGCAACTTCTTCGTCAGAAACGGATTGACCGGAGCGGATAACAAGCGATTCGGCAACTTTTACACCAAACCCTTTCAGATAGGTGTTGCAGGTGAATTTATTGAAAGTAAGGGCTGCTGCCAACACACCACAACAGGAATAGGGGATTCCGGTCAATTCAAAATAGCCCTGTAAAATGCCATTTTCGCCCGGTGTACCATGGATGGTGATATAAGCAAAATCAAACGCAGTTTTAACACCGTGGCGAGTAAAACTAAAATCATTCTTATCAATGGCTATTTTCTCATTATCCGACAATTCAACCTGCCAGATTTTTCCAACGATCGTCACAATAAAAATATTGTAACGTTCTTTATCCATAAACGAATTCAATCCGGAAGCACTTTTCAATGAAACTTCCAGTTCCGATGAATCTCCACCGGCTACAATGGCAATGTTCTTTTTCATTTCTTTTCTTATCCCCCTTTGGGTTAGGGGTTCTTTGGTTTTTTTATTCTTCAGCTAAAAATTTTGCATAATTTCGCCATTTATCAATCAACTGTTGCATATCATCGGGCAATTCACTTTCAAAGTTCATAAATTTACCGGTGCGGGGATGTACAAAACCAAGGGTTTTAGCATGCAAGGCTTGTCGCGGACAGATCTCAAAACAATTCTTCACAAACTGCCTGTATTTGCCGGAAGTCGTTCCTTTCAGTACATCATGTCCTCCATACCGTTCATCGTTGAATATCGTATGTCCAATGTGCTTCATATGTACCCGTATCTGGTGTGTACGACCTGTTTCTAACCGGCATTCCACCAACGTCACATAGGCCAGGCGTTCCAACACTTTATAATGGGTTATGGCATGTTTGGCAACCGGGTTTTCACCTTCGGGAAACACTTTAAACAGCATCCTGTCCCGTGGATCGCGCGCAAGGTCGCCTATGATAGTGCCTTCATCTTCTTTTACATTGCCCCAGACAAGTGCCTGATACCTGCGCTGGGTTGTTTTATCAAAAAACTGTTTCCCCAGATTCGATTTTGCCATTTCGGTCTTGGCCACAAGCAACAAACCGGATGTATCTTTATCAATTCTGTGAACCAGTCCTATCCGTGAATCATTCGGATCAAAATCCGGATGGTCTTTCATATGAAATGCAATTGCATTGAGCAATGTACCATCGAAATTTCCAAATCCGGGATGAACGACCAGATTGGGTTGTTTATTAACCAACATGATATCATCATCTTCGTAAACGATTTTAATGGGTATATCCTGGGGAATTATTTCAAATTGTGAAGGAGGATAAGCCAGAACGATCGTAATAATATCGTAGGGTTTTGTTTTGTAATTCGACTTAACCGCCTTCCCGTTCACTAAAATATTACCGGCAGTTGCTGCTTCCTGAATCCTGTTGCGCGAAGTATTCGACATACAGTTCACCAGGTATTTATCAATACGAATAATTTTCAGTCCTTTATCAACCACAAATCTGAAATGCTCAAAAAGCTCCTGCTCCTCTCCTGCCTCAACAAGTTCATCTAACTCTAAATCTATATCTTCCAAAAAATCTTCAGCCACTTTAAGTTGTTCTAGTTGTTTTAAAAAAACTGTTCATCTGTATCTTCTTTCTTTTTATCTTCTTCGAATACTTCTTTCATACGCGATTTATCCGTAGTCAGGTAAATATCCACCCTGCTTCCTGTTGATAACGAAGAGCCTGCTGCAGGACGTTGACGGTAGATAATATAATCTTCTTCATTGCCCGATGGGGGTACATCATATTCGGTCAACCCGACTGTGAGGGATGCCGACAATACTTCCTGGGTTGCTTCTTCCAGTCCTAATCCTTTCAATGAGGGCACCAGGGCCTGTGAATTTCCCAATCCGCTGCCTATCACAAGGACAACCGAACTTCCTTCAGGAATTCGTGTTCCGGGCATAATGCTTCGACCATGATATTTTACTTCTATCACCAGGTCTTTATATTCCGAAGGTGCCAATTCGGTATTTGAAACACTTAACCCAACTGATTGAAGCATCGCATCGGCCTGCCGGAAAGAAACATCATTAATTTCCGGTAAGCTGACCTGGCGTACCGAACGTGAATTAATGATGAGGTAAATCGGACGGTTGCTCTTTACTGAAGAATTGGCCGGTGGAATCTGATCGATGATTGTTCCCAGTTTTTTGTCCCGTACATACACCGAATCGATCACCATAGGATAGAGACCTTTTTTGGCAAGTATGATTTCAGCTTCTTCTACGTAAGAGCCCCTCAGGTCAGGTACTATTTCCGATTCGCCATGATGGGTGTAAAAATCCACGGCAATTAATGCTATCCACGACAGAACAAAAACGATTCCAATGGCAATCAGCACGTTTTTAAGTATAAAACCGCCAAAAGTTTCTTTCCAAAATTTTTTAATATCCATAAATGACCGAAATTACATAACCTGAGTATCTGAAAATAAATCAATCGAACATTTCTTTGAAGCGACCAAATCAGACTCCAAAAATACTGAATTTATTGCTTCATATTGACATAAAAACAAAAAAAGTAAAAACTCACCTTGAAGTCTTTACTTTCTTTATACTGTTTTACAGAATAATTACGCTTTGTGACGACCTTCATCGGCAACCGTAAGTTTTGATCTGCCTTTGGCACGACGGGCTGCTAGTACTCTGCGTCCGTTTGCTGTTGCCATTCTTTCACGGAATCCGTGTTTATTGTTTCTTTTCCTAACAGAAGGTTGGAATGTCCTTTTCATTGCTTAGTGTATTTTGCGTTATTATTTTTATTCTGAGTTTGGGACTGCAAAAATAGATATTTTTTTCGGAACTGCAAAATGTTGATAACTTTTTCTTTCATAAAAGAAAAAACTAAACTTCCTTTTATAGAAAGTGATCCGTTTTTATCGATATTTATACAGAATATTTGAAATATACCGTTAGTTATTTATAATTACCACATATAGTGTCTCTGACTAAAAAGCAAATATCGGTATATTATGAACGTATACCCATTTTAAATCTTGTTTGGTAAATTATAAACAGTATCCAAAAAGCCGGATCTATTGTGAAGCGTATTTAAATAATCGGTTATAGTATCCTGATAATCGGCCAAATAATCAGGATGTAATTTTGTTGTAACCAAAGTTATCAAACGTTTTACAATTTGTACAACTTTTGAATCAAAGGCAGTGAAACAAGTTCCAAAAACACTTTCATCAATAGAAAACGGAACAGCTAAAACATACAAAATCAGATCTGTTTCAAGCACCTTATTTTTTGAAACTTTTGTAAATTCATTGACCCGCTTCATTGCCACTGTCAACATATTCGCAAGCCGGATTTGCTCAACTTGTCCTTTATATCGTTTTATGAATAAAACATCCAGATCCGCTTTTGCTTTTTCAAAAAGTTCTTTTTCGCCGGTTTCCTTCTCCAAATAATTTATAATAATGAAATTTAAGATGGATTGTTCCTTTGATGCACTTTTTAGTACTATCTCTTCCAGTTCTTTACGTGAAAGATTCTTAATTACTTCTTTTATATCCGCAGGTAATCGAGGCATAATTTAATAATTAAACCAGTTAATACATGGACTATTTTTATAATTCGCGTAACTATCAATCATATGACAGGTTTTTCACCACTGTTTTCAGGTACAGTTGCACTCCTTCTGAAAATTCAACCAAGCTTGAAGTACCTTGTTGACATATCAAGTCAAATTCTGTATAGGGGATTAAATTATCACTTAATCTGATTTCATTTACTTTTACACTATTAATCCGGGTCTCCGCTTAGTTCAGACCTAAACTATCCAATAGCGCTAAAAAAATTGATTAAAAGCAAAGTCATCCTTTAATTTCCAGAGCCTCTCAGATTGAATTTTATAATTTAATCAGGCTAAAAGCTCAATCCGATTTTCCTCAACGTCAAGCACAACACTTTCAAAATAACCATCTCCACTTGTACGAGGTTCACCCACAATTCTAAATCCATCAGAACGGAGTGTCTCGGTCAGAGTAAGGACAGCATCTTTTGAACCCAGTTTAAAAGCAATGTGAGTTATTCCTAATCGTTCTTCAGTCGCCAATGATTTATCCAATGATTGATTTCTCATTAGTTCTAATTGCGCTCCACTTTCAAAACTAATAAAATAGGACTCAAACCCTTTAATTGGATTTGTGTATTTTTTGTTGCTTTCTCCCTTGAAATATCTGGTATAGAAGTTTTTCATTGCTTCTAAGTCATTTGTCCATATGGCAATATGTGCAATATTCATTGTTATTATTTTTAATCAAATGAATAATTTTTAATTTCTAATGAATCGTACTGTGAGTTCATCTGTTTTTTCCTAAATTAATTTTTCATTGAAGTTTTATTTTAGAAATCCCACTTTTTAAATCATCCAATCATTGTTGAGCTAATTGCATAGTTTTTTTTGTAAGGAGTACCTTATCTGGAGTCTAAAACCTGATTATTATATCTATCCAATGATTTAAGGATAATATTACCCGGCATGTTTCATTTAAAGAAACGTTCAATGCTCATATTTTTGTAAATTATTCAAGAACTGTTCAAGAATGCAGGGTTCGACAGTATTATTGTCACCATTAGCTTCAAACGAATCAGCAGAATATTCGGCTACTCTTTCACCTTTTTCATTTTTAACTATTAGTTTACCAAAACTATCCTTTACGAAGCTGACAACAACATGCCCAATCCCATCTTTCACAACGTGATTCCCGAAAATATCTTTTTCAAAAGATGCAATGGTCTGACCACTCCCATTTTTTATAACCGTATTCCCGAAAATATCTTTCTCATAACTGTTGATGGTCCTACCATTCCCATCTTTTACAACTGTATTCCCAAAAATATCTTTCTCATAACTTATGATGGTCTGACCATTCCCATCTTTTACAACTCTATTCCCAAAAATATCTTTCTCATAACTTTTGACGGTCTGACCATTTCCATCTTTTACTACCGTATTCCCGAAAATATCTTTTTCATAACTGTTGACGGTCCGACCATTCCCATCTTTTAGAACATTATTCCCGAAAATATCTTTCTCATAACTATTGACGGTCCGACCATTTCCATCTTTTACTACCGTATTCCCGAAAATATCTTTTTCATAACTTTTGATGGTCCGACCATTTCCATCTTTTATAACTCTATTCCCAAAAATATCTTTCTCATAACTTTTAATAGTCTGACCATTTCCATCTTTTACAACCGTATTCCCAAAAATATCTTTTTCATAACTTTTGACGGTCTGACCATTCCCATCTTTTACAACCGTATTCCCGAAAATATCTTTCTCATAACTTGCAATTGTCTGACCATTTCCATCTTTTACAACCGTGTTTCCAAATATATCCCTGGAAATAACCTTGATTTTATTTCCTGACTGATCCTTTACAATGGTATCGCCCATTATGTCAACGGAGTACGAAAGATGTGTTGAATTTGTCTGGCTATAAACTGCCGAAGCAACCAACAGAATGGCACATACTAAAATAAGTTTTCTCATACCGGAATAATTGATTAAATACTTTTGACATTTTTATTTCCTCAGAACACGACTTTCAAACCATCAAAACTTCAAATGTGTAGCATCATTTTTCATCCGGATTTATTCACATGCACCCACCGGATAGTTCTTATCGAACCGGAGACTTCCGACACAGATCGGGACAAATGAACTGAAAGCCCATGCATGTTAGATATGATCAGGTTCAACAGGTATTACTTCTATGCATTCTACAAAATTTATGCCACTACCATATAATTCATATCAGAGATAACCGTAGTGATCACAATTCCGGGAGTTGGTTATCAATGGATGCTCTTTTTAGTCTGGATATCAATTGCATTTTGCTGATATCTCCTTGCTTTAAGAAGCGGATTCCTGGTCGTAAAAATGAAAGAAGGGTAACATAAAGCCACCCTTCTTTTTATCCTTTCAGTGTAAGTATCCGGATTAACTATAAGTCAACCGGTTACTCCCCGTATCAAAATTCGAATTTCTCGACTTTGATAGTTGTCAACTCTTTCAGAATTGCAATATTTTTAATGAAAGAAGGCTGCTTTTCGTGAATTGATAAAGCTTCGCTGTCTTTCCATGTCTCGCAAATCATCAATACATTGGAACGCGTAGCACTTTCAAACACATCATACGCAATACAGCCATTTTCGATCACTGAAGCAGCGGTCAACTCTTTAGCAGCATCCAATACCTTGGTGCGATTTGCATCTTCTACCCAAACAAATACATTTAATCGAATCATAATCGTTTTTTTTATTTTGTGTGATACAAAAATAAGAATTTTTTGTGCTAAAACCTAATAACTGAGTATTCTGGTACAAAGTGTACAACCAATCTGATTCAAAGTGTACAACGATTCTGATTGAAAGTGTACAACTTTAGGTGATTAAAAATCACGAAAAATGTTACTGACATTCTGACGCAAAGTGTA
>Ga0302206_1000661_pt1 | contig 13350 bp, 8 predicted proteins | sample II_Fen_E2_1_FD_194581 | JGI IMG/M metagenome (GOLD analysis project Ga0302206, IMG submission 194581) | Peat permafrost microbial communities from Stordalen Mire near Abisko, Sweden - II_Fen_E2_1 | ecosystem: Environmental > Terrestrial > Soil > Wetlands > Permafrost | place: Sweden: Abisko...
AGAAGCGACGAAACCATATGTATTTGGATTTCCATCTGTACGTTTTGCAAAATTCCTGTTAAAGGAATGGATAATTGTGTTAACCTTTTTATTATTAGCATCTTTACGTGCCCATTGTCCTATACATGGACCACATGCATTTGCAAATACCTGACCTCCGATTTTTCTGAAAAGTTCGAGGAATCCATCCCGTTCAGTAATTGCCCTTATCTGTTCCGAACCCGGAGTAATAGTGAATTCAGATCTGGCAACAAGTTTTTGAGACAATGCATTTTTTACAACTGATGCAGCCCTCGAAATATCCTCATATGAAGAATTTGTACATGATCCAATTAGCCCTACTTCCACATCAATGGGCCAGTTATTCTTAGCGGCCTCCTCCTTCATTTTCGAGATAGGTGTTGCCAGATCGGGTGTAAACGGACCATTTATATACGGTTCCAGTTCTGAAAGGTTTATCTCTATATACTGATCATAGTATCTGGCCGGATCAGCATAGACCTCACTGTCGGCTTTCAGATGAGCTTCATTTTCCCTGGCAAGATCGGCGACATCTTTCCTTCCGGTTGCATTAAGATATTCTATCATCGACTTATCAAAGCTGAAGATTGAGCAGGTAGCCCCCGTCTCAGCACCCATGTTACAAATAGTTGCCTTCCCCGTGCATGAAAGCGATTCCGCACCCTCTCCGAAATATTCAATTATGCTACCGGTTCCCCCCTTTACAGTAAGTAATCCTGAAATTTTCAGAATTATATCTTTTGCCGAGGACCATCCGCTCAGTTTTCCCGTAAGTTTAATCCCTATTATTTTTGGAAACTTCAGTTCCCATCCCATGCCGGCAAGAACATCAACAGCATCGGCACCACCAACTCCTATCGCAATCATTCCAAGTCCTCCGGCATTTGGAGTATGCGAGTCAGTTCCTATCATCATCCCACCCGGAAAAGCATAGTTCTCAAGTACTATCTGGTGAATTATACCCGCACCCGGTTTCCAGAATCCGATGTCATACTTATTACAAACAGAACTCAGAAAATCATAAACCTCTTTGTTTGTTACCCCTGCTGTTTTGAGGTCAGCTGCTGCTCCTGATTGGGCAAGAATGAGATGATCACAATGCACCGAAGTCGGAACGGCTGTTGTCTCTTTTCCTGACATCATAAACTGCAATATCGCCATCTGTGCAGTGGCATCCTGCATAGCAACCCTGTCGGGCAAAAAATCAACATAATCAATACCTCTTCCAAATGATTTTATATGATTCCTGGAATAAATATGCGTAAATAGAATTTTTTCACTCAGAGTAAGAGGATGATTCAGTTTTTTTCTGATTTCTAATATTCTCGATTCCAACTGTTTATAGAAAGAATCTATCATCTCAAAATCAAATATCATAAAGCAATAATTATTAAAAGTTTATTTTCTTATTTGCCCATTTCCCTCAATAATCCATTTGTAGGTTGTCATAGCCTCAAGTGCCATTGGTCCACGTGCGTGCAGCTTCTGTGTAGAAATACCTATTTCAGCTCCCAGCCCGAATTCCGAACCGTCAGTAAATGCGGTTGAGGTATTTGCATAAATCGAAGAAGCATCTACTATGTTATAGAACAATTGAACATTATTTTTGTTCTCCGAAAGAATAGCTTCACTGTGTTTTGATCCAAACTCGGCAATGTGGTCAACAGCCTCTTCAAATGACTTGACAGTTTTAATCGCCATTTTGTACGAAAGAAACTCAGTACCAAATGATTCCCTGGTGGATTTTTGAAGAAGAGCTGATGGATACCTGCCTTTTAATGCGAGGTAAGATTTTTCATCTGCAAAGAGAATCACGTTTGAATCAGCACATAGTCCAACAAGGTAATCAAGGTCTGACAGCCGTTTTTCGTGAATTATCAGGCAGTCAAGGGCATTACAGACACTCACCCTTCGGGTCTTTGCATTGTTAATAATTCCCCTGCCTTTCTCTTTGTCGCCAAACTCATCAAAATAGGTATGACAAATTCCGGCTCCGGTCTCTATAACCGGAATGGATGCATTATCGCGCACCCAATCAATCAATTCCCTGCTTCCACGAGGAATAATAAGGTCGACATATTCGCGGGCCGTTAATAGCTGGTTTGCTTCATCGCGCCCAGCTGGAAGAAGAGTAATTATATCCTGATCAATCTTATTTCTACTAAGTACTTCCCTGATTATTCTCACAATGGCTGTGTTGGAATTGATTGCATCGCTCCCGCCTTTAAGGATGCATACATTACCCGATTTAAAACAAAGAGAAAAAACATCAAAAGTGACATTTGGCCTTGCTTCATATATTACTCCAATAACACCGAATGGAACTGATATCTTAGAAATAATCAACCCGTTCGGAGGTGTATTTTTCATCAGAATTTTGCCCAGAGGACCAGGCAATTTCGCAACATTCCTTATATCAGTGGCAATGTCCTCAATCCGTTCTGCCGTTAGTATCAAACGGTCATATTTTGGATCTGATATCTCCATCAAAGCCAGATCCTTTTGATTTTCAGTAATAATGTATTTAGCATTTTCAACTGCTGCATCTGCAACTTTCAACAGGATCCTATCAATAGTGTCTCTGTCCAGAACATTTAAGGCCCGGCTTGCTTTCTTTGCGCTTCTGAAAAGAGGTTTACAATCCATTTTATTATTCACTCTTTAAAAAATAACATTTATTCCTGAAAAGCTGGCTTACTCTTCTCATTAATAACCATATAATCGTAATGAATAAATGGCTTGCCAAGTTTTTCTCCAATGTATTGCTCAGCTTTTTTTGAGTCATATTGCGATTTGCCTAATCCGATATTGTTCCCTTCTTCATCTACAATCCTTACAATATCACCGCTTTTGAAAAATCCATCAACTCTGGTTATCCCTATCATGAGCAGACTGGTAGCCTTTTCATCAAGCAAAGCTCCTTTTGCACCTGCGTTGATTACGACAGCTCCCTTGGCAAAAGTGTCTGAATGTGAAAGCCATTTTTTAACACCAGTTTCTCTTTTACTGCTCGCGATAAAGTGAGTGTTGGGGACAGTTTTTCTCTTGACAATATCAGATATTATGGAGTCACGGGTTCCATTTGCAATAAAAACATCAATTCCCTGGGAAGCTATTTTCCGTGCAATGGAACATTTGGTGAACATTCCTCCTCTCCCGAATCCTGATTTCACAGAGGAGATATATTTATCAAGATCTCCCGATTCTTCATCTATCCTGGAAATGAGTTCTGTTCCTTTCTCGCCGGGGATTCCATTATAAACACCATCAACATTTGAAAGGATTATAAGGGATTTACAATCCATCATCGAGGAAATAAGGCCCGACAATTCATCATTATCTGTGAACATTAGTTCATTTATTGATACTGTATCATTTTCATTTACAATGGGTAATACCCGGTTCTCGAGCATCGCCGTAATACAATTTTTCATATTCAGATAATGTACCCTGTCTCTGAAACTCTCTTTAGTTGCAAGAAGCTGGCCAGCATGGATCCCGTACTTTCCAAATAGAAACTGATAACTTGACATCAGTTTTACCTGTCCTATTGCTGCCCATATCTGCTTTGCAGCTACAATGTCAGTCCGTTTTGAAGGAGTTACTTCACTCCGCCCTGCAGCCACAGCCCCTGAAGTGATTAAAATAACTTCTATTCCCTGTTTGTATAAAATGGCTACATCCTCAACAATACGCAAAAGTCTTCCTTCGTTGAGTGAACCATCCGATTGAGTAATAACATTACTTCCAACTTTTATGACAATTCTGTTAAAATCTGGATTACTATTTTTCAATTTATAACTATTCACACCTGATATTATATAATTTGTCGCAAAATTAATAGAATATGTGAACATATTATAGAAATATTGAATAAATATGAATATTCATTTACTACCAGCTTATATCACTTTTAATGCGTTTAAGAGGATCTACATGTACTAAAAGATTTCGTTGTACAAGTTATTGCGGAAAGCTAAACAGAAATTGGAAACATGACAATTATCATGTATCTCAGGGGATCAGTAGATTAACGCGCTTTTTCTTTTATTTAATCATTATTTCACCCTGGAGTCTGGAATCTTCAGATGATGATCCAATGAAATATTTTACTCTTCCCTTTTCCAGAACAAAAGCCTGCTTGGAGGCATCCCAGAAAGTCAGATCAGTTGCCTTAATAGGAATCGTAACTTTAACGACCTCCCCTTTAGCTACAAAAGTACGGGTAAACCCTTTTAATGCTATCCTGGGCCGTACTACTTTGGAATCAGGGAAGCTGACATAAAGCTGAGCCACTTCATCACTGTCGAAATTTCCGGTATTCTTAAGGTTAAAAGTCAGATTTGCCACTTCATTATTCACAAGTGAATTCTTATCAGTTTTTAATCCGGAATAGGAAAAACTTGTATAGGTCAGCCCATATCCAAAAGGAAAGAGGGAAACATATTTTTTGTACATATAAGTACGTCCATTCCTGATATTATAGTCAAGAATCGGAAGCAACTGATCTATTGAGGTTATCCAGGTCTGCACCAACCTGCCTGAAGGACTTATCTTTCCGAAAACCACATCAGCAATTGCATTTCCCATTTCCTGGCTCGATTGACTGACATGCAAAATTGCCGGAACATGTTCCTTTGACCAGTTTATTGCATATGGAAAACTGGAGACCATGATGAGTATTGTTTTCGGATTTGCTGCTAGAACCAGCCTTACCAGATCTTCCTGTTCAATAGTAATTGCCTGTCTATCAACATCTTCACGTCCATCACTCGAAACATGGTTTTGTCCCCAACCCAGTCCATAACTTAATGGATGGTTACCAATGCATACTATCGCGATATCACTTTCCTTCGCAGCGATAACTGCCGAATCTGCTTTGTTGCCAGCTGCAAACCTGACGGTCACATTTTCACCTGCTGCATTTTTTATACCTTGCAAGATACTTATTTTGTATGGTGGTGTTCCTGAATACCAGTCAGATATGACTGAATTGGCTGATGGACCGATAACTGCGATTGATTTGATTTTATCCTTGCTCAGAGGCAGCAGCGAATTATCATTCTTTAACAGCACAATTGATTTTTCAGTAGCCTTTCTCACCAGTTCCTTCGCCTCCAGTTTTGTCCATGGTGCAATTGTATCTGCAACACCTATCTCTGAATAAGGATTTTGTGTTGAATTATCCAAAAATCCCAACTTGAGCAAGACCCTGAAATTTCCATATATTGCTTCTTCAATATCCTTTTCGGTTATTAACCCTTTTTCAAGAGCCTCTTTAACTGAAGATCTGTAATCATCGAGAAACATTGTAATTCCTGCCTTAATACAGGCTGCAGCTGCCACAGGAAGCGAAGAATAATATGCATGTGTGGTTAAAAGTTGCTTAAAAGCACCACCGTCTGTAGATATAATACCTCGTAATCCCCAGTCTTTCATTGTAACATTGCGTAAGACAGGATTAACTGTACATGGAATACCGTTATATTTATTATAAGCTGCCATAAACGCCTGTGATCCTCCTTCAGTAACCCCTTTATAAAATCCATAGGAATAATATTCACGGAATAATCTTTCATCAAAATCAGAACTGTTATAGGTTCTGTTATTTTCATTGCTGTTCGCAAGAAAATGTTTCATAAGCGAGGCTGTTTTCCAGTAAACCGGGTTATCTCCCTGAAGCCCTTTTACAAAAGAAGCAACTAGTGTTCCAGTCAGAAATGGGTCTTCTCCATAGCACTCTTCCGTTCTTCCCCATCTGATATCCCTGCCAAGATCAGCATTAGGGGCAAAAACAATCAATCCTGCTATACCAAAATTTTTATTCTGAGCGAGATACCTGCTTTCAGTGGCTTCCCATCCTGCAACCTGTTTAATCATGTCAGGGTCCCACATTTCGGCAAGACCAATAGCCTGTGGAAAAGTGGTGGTAGGTGAAGCTTTGGCACCCTTCACAGCCCAGTTAGCCGGACCACTATAAGCCAGTCCATGAAGGCCTTCAACAGTATGTGTTCCTTTTATTCCAAGACGAGGCACAGAAATACGTGTCGACAGACAATTGAGCTTTTCATCCAAAGTCAATAACGAAATGAGATTCTTTATTCTCTCATCTTCAGTAAGAGCTGGATTCTGAAATGGATATATTTGTGCATAAGCGAAGGTGTGCAGCAAAACCAGACTTAAAATCAAAATTGTTTTTCTCATTTATTTTATTGAATTAACTGTGTTCAAAAATTTTTGATGACTCTAATTTAATAAATAATTAAGTTCAAAACATTTTCCCGTATAAGTCTTTAATAATCGCATTCCATATTATCGCTCGATAGTTAATATATAGCTTTCTTCCTGCCAACCTGCTAGATCAGAATTTGAATATTTATATCTTTACAATAATTCGACATGTTTATTATACTTCTGCTATAGAAATGAACCTACTTGAGGCATTCGCATCATCTCTTTGCGATGAAACTAAATGGCATGCTGCCAATAATCAAAACAGCAAATCAATAATTCTGAAAGCCGGCCATTTATCAATGATCTTTGATAATGGAAGTCTTCGCTATATATCGAACGGAAATTGCGAAATAATCAGGATGATCTATGCCTCAGTGAGAGATAAAGAGTGGCTGACAATAAAACCCGTTATTTCAGACGAAGACTTTGCTGTGAAAACAGACTCATTCAGGATCAGATATTCATGTCAGTACACTTCCGGAAACATAAACTTCCTGGCCCATTATTTAATTGAAGGGAAGGCAGATAATTCTGTTATTTTCAGTTTCGATGGAGAAGCGCTGAATTCATTTGAGAAGAACCGGATCGGATTTTGTGTTTTGCATCCCATAAACAACTATGCCGGAGAAACATGTCAGATAATTCACAGCAATGATGTATCTGAAAATCTAAGGTTTCCAGATTCAATAAGTCCTGATCAGCCTTTTTACGATATAAAGTCGATGAAATGGAAAATATCCGGTCAGGATTGTTCCCTTGATTTTTTTGGCGATGTTTTTGAGACAGAAGATCAGCGAAACTGGACAGATGCATCATTTAAGACATACTCTACCCCTCTTAAGATTCCATACCCGGTTAAAATTGATAAAGGAGTCAATATAAGCCAGAGGATCGAATTAAGGATTAAAGCTGAGGCTGAGGTTGAGGTTGATAAGGGTACGGTTTTATTAAGGCTTTACCCTGAGAAGATGATGAGGTTACCGGCGATAGGAATCGGAAGGTCAACCCGGAAGACTCTTATAACTGATTCTGAAATTAAAATCCTTGAAGAGCTCAGGTTTGATCACTACAGGGTCAATATTTTCCTGTTCAGCGGTAACTGGAAAAACAATGCGGAGGCATCAGTTTCTGAAGCAGAGAGACTGTCATATCCATTGGAATTTGCACTTTTTTTCGATGACAACTTCCAAGATCAGGTGGCTGAATTCATAGTATGGATGAAGATTAGACAACCCAATATATCTGTGATAAACATATTTCATAAGTTATATCCCGCAACTCCAGGTTCAATAATAAACATAGTATCTCCAATTCTAAAAAAGGTCTTGCCGCATGTCAATGTTGGCTGCGGAACAAATGCTAATTTTGCCCAGTTGAACCGGAACAGACCTGAGTCTGATCTCTTTGACAATCTTATATATTCAATTCAGCCTCAGGAACATGCTTCAGATAATATCACTTTGGTTGAAAATCTGCAGGGTCAGGGATATACAGCAGAAAGTGCAAAACTTTTCTGCAATGGAAAAAGAATATGGGTTTCGCCGGTAACCATTCAACGCAGATTCAACGCCAACAAAGAAAACTATGAACAAACGTTAAGTTATAGAAGTCTTCCTGCTCAGATTGATAGCAGGTTAATGTCACTTCTTGGTGCTTCCTGGACAGCTGCAAGTATTAAATATCTCTCAGAAACCGGAGTTGAAGGGATAACCTATTTTGAGACAGTTGGTGAAAGAGGAATTATTCAGGGTGATTTTCCATCCAGATGGCCCAAAGATTTTAAATCAGTAAAAGGAATGATTTTCCCTTCATATCACCTTTTCAAATATGTTCTTGATAGCAAATCATTTGAAGTAATAGGAAGTCAGTCATCTGCGCCATTAAAGATTGACATCCTGGCGCTTTTAAACGGGATAAACCTGAAAATAATTTTAATGAATTTTACAGGTGTAATACAAAGCGTCATGTTAAAGGACATTTCCGGCGAATTCAGAATGAAGCAGTTAAATGCTGGGAACTTTGCTGAGGCTGTATCTGATCTGAACTGGTATCATGACACATCAACCATACAAATCGACCCGGAAGAAAAACTTCTGCTGGAACCTTTTTCTTTAAGTTTTATCGAAGGAAAAGTTCGTACTTAGATTTTAGTATATATGAACAATTTAATGAAAATAAACTTCAGGATAAGCGGCAAGTCGAGCACACCAAAATACGAACAGCTTGTTAATGAAATTATAAGGCATATCAGGGCAAAACGATTTAAACTTGGTGATAAATTGCCCTCCATCCATGAAATCTGTAATAATTTTAATATTTCCAGAGATACAGTAGTAATAGCATACAATGAATTAAAGTCGAGAGGAATAATAAGCCCAAAACATGGAAAAGGATTCTATGTTGCTTCAACAACTATAAAGAGTAAACTTAAGATATTCCTTCTCTTCGATGTTATGAATGGATATAAGGAGGTTCTTTATCGTTCTTTTTTAGAGAGTCTGGGATCAGACTACCAGGTTGACATCTTTTTCCACTACTATAACCTTAAAGTATTTGATCAGCTTATAAGCAATAACATTAACAAATATGGTTTTTATGTTATTATGCCTCATTTCAATGAGGATGTGTCAAATTATATAAAACAAATACCGCCTGAAAAACTATTAATTATAGATAAAGATTTAATATCAGCCGACGCGAACTATGCAGCGGTATTCCAAAACTTTGAAAAGGATGTGTACAATGCACTTAATGAAGCACTCCCCTTTCTTAAGGAATACTCTTCGTTGAAGTTCATTTCAAACCATAACTTTCAGTTTATCCCTGACGGAATGGAAAAGGGATTTTTAAAATTCTGTACTGAGAATAAAATAAACCATCAAATATTTAAAAGTATTAAATCTTCAACACCAGCGAAAGGGGATGCGTTTCTGGCTGTTTCAGATCAGGATCTTATTGAACTTCTCAAAGTGAGCAAATTGAATCAATGGGAACCGGGAAAGGATATCGGAATTATTTCGTACGATGAAACCCCGTTAAAGGAAATTCTTGCAGGCGGAGTTTCGGTTATCTCAACTGATTTTAAAAAAATGGGAGAAACAGCAGCAGAAATGCTAAAAAAAGGAACAAACGCCAAAATTGAGAACCCTTGCCTTTTCATACCAAGGAAATCATTATGAGATTTCGGATTCCGGATAATCGATAGTGGTTTTGTTACCAATGAGATGTTTTAATCGGCATTCTAAAATATCCAATCCGAACCGAGCAAAGCGAGCTCGGCAAAGCCAAATCCGAAATAATAATTGTCAGTATTGTTTTTCTGAACTTCAAATTATATATTTGTCATAACAGCACATAACACTTAAAATACTGGTTAGCAATTTCAAAACTTAATTTCTTTTGACATTATGGTACTTGTACGGAACTACGGGCTTGCTGTTTTTCTATGTGCTTTAGCAATGATTTGCTGGGGTTCATGGCAAAATACACAGAATCTGATCGGGAAATCATGGAGGTTTGAACATTACTATTGGGATTTTTCAATAGGGATCCTTCTCTTTGCTCTTTTAATGGCATTTACCTTTGGAAGCATAGGGATTGAAGGCCGAAGTTTTTTACCTGATCTGCGCCAGGCTGACACTAAAAACCTGATGTCGGCAGCATTAGGAGGTGTTATCTGGAATGTTGGTACTCTATTGCTCGTAGCTGCAATCTCCATTGCAGGCATGTCAGTAGCGTTCCCAATTGGCGGAGGTATCGGTTGGACACTTGGTATTTTAATTAACTATATAGGTAAGCCGGAAGGGAATCCATTGTTTCTGTTTGGCGGTACAACCTTTATAATTCTGGCTATAATATTAAGCATGTTATCATATAGAAAACTTGCTGCACACCAGAAAAAGCCAACTCTTAAAGGTATTCTGCTTTCATTTGCTGCAGGTTTATGCATTGCCTTCTTTTACAGGTTTGTTGCCTCATCGCTTGCAATTGATTTCTCGCCGGCTGAAGCAGGTAAAATCAGTTCGTATACAGCAGTGGTATTCTTTTCATTGGGTGCATTACTCTGTACTGCACTGCTTAATCCAGTATTCATGGCTAAACCAGTGCAGGGAGAACCAGTTAAAATGTCAGAATGGTTTAAAGGTGGTACAAGAACTCACATGCTCGGGATGTTAGGAGGTGCAATATGGTGCCTTGGCAACTCGGTCAGTTTCATGTCTGTTGGCGCCGCCAGTCCGGCAATATCATATGGATTAAGCAATTCCGCTCCTGTTGTTGCTGCATTATGGGGAATTTTTGTCTGGAAGGAGTTCAAAGATGCTCCAAAAGGAACAAATATCCTGCTTTCTCTAATGTTTATCTGTTACCTGATTGGATTGGCATTGATTGTATATTCGAGATTTGCGTAGCTGAGGTTGAGGTTGAGGTTGAGGTTGAGGTTGAGGTTGAGGTTGAGGTTGATGTTGAGGTTAAGGTTAAGGTTAAGGTTGAGGTTGAATCCAAATAATATTTTTTATGAAACATTTTGTAACGATATCGGCTTTTCTAATGATTGTTTCAAACATACTATTAGCACAGGAAAAAACATGGCTAGGTCCATCCGTGGATTTTAAACATGGAAATCTGAAAGTATCAGAGAACAAACACTTCCTTGTATTCGAAGATGGCACTCCTTTTTTCTATCTGGGCGACACTGGTTGGGAACTTTTTCATCGCCTTAATAAAGATGAAACTGAAAAGTATCTTGAAAACCGCCGGGAAAAAGGGTTTACTGTAATTCAGGCTGTTGTGCTTGCAGAGCTTGACGGACTCAATACTCCAAATGCAGAAGGAAATAAGCCTCTTATTAACAACAATCCGCTTACTCCAAATGAAAAGTACTTTGAACATGTTGACTGGGTAATAAAAAAAGCTGAAGAAAAAGGAATTTTCATAGGGGTCCTTCCGACCTGGGGCGATAAATGGAACAGGAAGTGGGGTGAAGGTCCTCAGATATTTAATCCGGAAAACGCAAAAGCATATGGGAAGTTTATCGGACAACGCTATAAAAACAGTCCCAATATAATCTGGATTTTGGGTGGGGACCGTCCTATCGAAGCTGAGATCCACAGGCAGATAATCGTTGCTATGGCTGAAGGGCTGCGCGAGGGAGACGGTGGCAGGCATCTTATTAGTTTCCATCCTACTGGCGGCACAGGATCATCACAGTATCTTCCTAACGAACCTTGGCTCGATTTCAATATGCGGCAAAATGGTCACAGTCTGAGCTACACGGAGAGGTATTATATGACAAATGATGATTACAGAATTGAACCTGCAAAGCCGGTTATCGACGCAGAACCAGTCTACGAGGACCATCCGATCAATTTCAATCCAGATGCAAACGGACATTCTACTTCTGCAGATATACGCAGACCTCTGTACTGGGATCTCTTCAGCGGGGCATTCGGTCATACTTATGGTCACCATTCAGTGTGGCAGATGTGGGCACCGTCACGCGATCCGATCAATCGGCCCCTTATGCCCTGGTATGAGGCTATAGATCAACCCGGAGCATTTCAGATGATGTATGGACGACTTTTGATGGAGTCGAGGCCTTTCCTTACACGTATTCCCGATAACACAATAATAGTAACCGACAGGATAGCGTCCTCCGTACCTGGGAACGGATCATACAGGTATGTGGCCACACGCGATGAGGCTGGAACTTATGCAATGATATATGTTCCTGTTGGACGGAAATTTTCAGTTCGTATGGATGCCATTAAAGGAAAGGAAGTAGCTGCATGGTGGTTTAATCCACGCAACGGTGATGCAAAAGAGATCGGAAAATACGCAAACTCGGGGATACAAATTTTTACTACTCCTACGCCTGGTGAGAATCTTGACTGGATTCTTGTTCTTGACGATTCTTCCGCGAATTATCCGGCTCCGGGTACAAAAAAATAGTTATTATGCAATTAGGAATATCGTCATATACCTATACATGGGCAGTTGGGGTTCCGGGGTCACTGCCTTCAAAACAACTATCGGCATTTGATCTGTTAGACAAGGCCGCTACATCAGGCTTGAATCTTGTTCAGATTGCAGATAATCTGCCTCTTGAAATGATGAAAGTAAGTGAGCTCATCGATCTGAAAAAATATGGTGCAGCCAGAGGAGTTGAAATTGAGATGGGAAGTCGTAACCTTACTCCGGAACATTCCATAAAATGCCTTGAGACTGCAAAATCGCTGAACTCACCAATTCTCAGAATGGTTATTGATGGTGCAGGCTATGAACCTGATTTAAATTCTGTTATCTCCGTTATAAAGGAACTGGTTCCTGAGTTTAATTCGCGGAAAATAAAGCTTGCTATCGAAAATCACGACAGGTTTAAATCGAGGGAATTTGAGAAAATAATTCAGGTAGTTGGATCCGAATGGGTTGGAATTTGCCTCGATTCTGTGAATTCGATGGGCGCCGGTGAAGGGTTTGAGGAAGTATCCCGTATTCTGCTTCCCTATACAATAAATCTTCATATTAAAGATTTTACCATTCGCAGGGTTTCACACAAAATGGGAATAATCATAGAGGGATCACCTGCCGGTAGAGGGATGCTCAACATAAGACCGACAGTTGAGAGCCTTTTAAAACTCAATCGCTGCCGGAGTGCAATCCTGGAATTATGGACACCGCCAGAAAAAGAAATTGAAGATACTATCACCAAGGAAGAAAGATGGGCTAATGAAAGCATTGATTATCTTAAATACATAATAAAATGAATAAATTGAAATTTGCTATACTCGGCTGCGGATTCTGGTCGAAGTTCCAGATCGGAGCCTGGAGTGAACTCGAAGATGCAGAACTGGTAGCTGTATATAACAGGACCCTTACCAAAGCACAAAAGATTGCTGAATATTTTAAAGTGTCCCGGGTATATGACAATCCCGAAGAATTATTTACTAACGAAAAGCTTGATTTTGTCGACATTATTACTGATGTTGATAGCCATGCTTACTTTGTGGAAATGGCAGTAAATCATGGAATTAAGCAAATTATCTGTCAGAAACCAATGGCTCCCGATTTTGAAACTGCAAAACGGATGGTAAAAAT
>Ga0302206_1000665_pt1 | contig 13322 bp, 8 predicted proteins | sample II_Fen_E2_1_FD_194581 | JGI IMG/M metagenome (GOLD analysis project Ga0302206, IMG submission 194581) | Peat permafrost microbial communities from Stordalen Mire near Abisko, Sweden - II_Fen_E2_1 | ecosystem: Environmental > Terrestrial > Soil > Wetlands > Permafrost | place: Sweden: Abisko...
ATCATGAAATAATCCGGCTGTCTTTAAGAGTAATATCTCCTCGTCTGAACATCCTTCCGCCCAGCCTATTAATTCCACCTCAGTAACAACGTCAACAGTGTGCTTAACATTATGATAAAACAGGTACCCTGGTAAATCCATCTCAAGTTTATCTAATATAATCTCCTGGATATCTGTAAATTGAATTAGCCCAAACTTAATTCTGAATGATTCATTCGGGTTGACACCGTCATTGTTAACAGAAAAACCGGATCGCAATCCTTTCACCTTATAAATCTGAAGGTCATCTTTGTATTTTACAGGGAGTTTGCCAAAGTACTCACAATCAAAAAATTCCTTTACCAGTTCATAAGTCATAACAGAAATCAGGATGGAACCATTCTCAGAAATTGCCTCGATACGGCTAGCTGTATTGACCGTGTCACCTTTGATATCATAATTAATTTTCTTTCTTCCTGAAATTGCAGCGGTTACAGGTCCTGAATGAATTCCGATCTTTAATTCCCATCTGCGGTCATTTTTATTGCGCCTGTTAATTTCATGTTTTTCCAGAAAGTTTCTCATTTCCAGTGAAGCCATTACCACATCAATCGGGTTTGTTATGTTTTTAACCGGAATCCCCCCTGCACACATGTATGTATCTCCGATGGTTTTAATTTTTTCAATTTTATATTTTGTAACAATAGATTCAAACTCAACAAATATATCATCCAGTTCATCCATTATCACCGATGAATCCATGCCTTCCGACATCCGTGAAAGTCCATAGATATCTGAGAAGAGAACTGTCGCCATATTGAATTTAATCGACCTTTCTCTCTTTTCTCCATCTGGTCTTTCCTTCAAAGTATCAGGAGCTGCTTTTTCATAAAGAGCTCTTATCCTTTCATAGTCACGCACCAGTTTCTCATTCATCTTCTCAAGATTCTTGATATTATCTTCAAGATCCTGGTTTTGTTTGGCAAGCCTGGCAATCCTCTTAACTAGCTCTTCAATATTAGTTACCGGCATAACAGAGTTGATTGATCAGTAAATATAATAAATTTGTGTCGACAAATCAGGTAAAGAGAAGGGAGTTTGGAGTGAGCTAAAATTTGAATGACTCTTTGTATCCTATGCTAGAGAAAACCAGGGCAATAGTACTTCATCAGATAAAATATACAGATTCAGGTATTATAGTCCAGATGTATACCAGAAAATTTGGCAGACAATCCTTCCTGATAAAAGGAATGAGAAAAAAGAAAACAGGGAAACATAATATCCTTTTTCAACCAATGTTCATTCTTGATCTGGAACTCTATTATAAAGCATCCCGTGAGATGCAGACCCTGAAAGAATTTTCAGTTTATTTTACTCCTTCCGATATCTATGGCAATATAAAAAAAAGCTCGGTAGCTATTTTTCTCGGTGAAGTTTTAACATCGGTTTTGAAAGAAGAAAGTCCTAATAATGAAATGTTTGGATATATAGAAGAATCAATTATTTATTTTGACAAATGCAAAGAGGGTTATGCAAATTTCCATATTGCATTCCTGGCCGGGCTAAGCAGTTTTCTTGGTTTTGAGCCCGGTCCGAGAGCAGACAGGGATTATGCTTTTTTTGATATGCTGAATGGCATTTTTGTTGCGGTTCCACCCGTCCATGGAAACTATGCAAATGAGGAGATTACAAATATCCTGGCCGATTTTTTTATTGCGTCCTATGATTCTATAAACACTATATCTCTCACCGGAAAATTACGGAATGATGTCCTTGAAACAATAATAAGATTTTATTCACTGCATCTCCCCGGTCTTAAAAAGATAAAATCGCTTGAAATACTAAAAGAGGTTTTCAGCTGACAATTTATCGCCAGCCTTAGGTTTTTTTATATCTTTAAAGTCAAACTGATAATACAATGGCGATTATTCCTTCTATAGTTAACTGGCTTAATGTCAAACGTATAAATCAGATAGAAATCTTTAAGAAATATCCATTCGAAACACAACAGGAAACATTATACCGGCTTCTTGCAAAAGCTGCAAAAACGGAGTGGGGAATAAAATTCAGGTACTCCTCCATAACGACCATTAGAGATTATCAGTCAAGATTCCCTTTCCAGACATATGAAGATATTCTCCCGTATGTTGAAAGACTTCGCAAAGGGGAGACAAATCTTTTATGGCCCGGCGAAATAAAATGGTTTGCAAAGTCTTCCGGGACAACCTCTACAAAAAGCAAATTCATACCTATGAGCCGTGAAGCTCTTGAAGAATGTCACTACAGGGCCGCAAAAGACATCCTTGTAATATACTCAATGCAGAGACCTGAAACGAGGATATTTTCAGGTAAAAGCCTTACCCTTGGCGGAAGTCATAGGATGAATCAATTCAGCAACGATTCATTATACGGAGATCTCTCTGCAATTCTCATTGAAAATGCACCATTCTGGGTAGATATAATCAGAACTCCAAAACAGAAGATAGCGCTTCTTGAGGATTTTGAAAAAAAACTTGATCTTATAACTAAATCGACTGTTAGTGAGAATGTTACAAGTATTTCAGGTGTTCCTTCATGGTATCTTGTATTAATTAAACAGATCCTTGACTTTACAGGAAAAAGCAACCTTCTCGATGTCTGGCCTAATCTTGAGGTCTTCTTTCACGGAGGAATAAGTTTTACACCTTACCGGGAACAATTCAAAAAACTAATCGCCAGTGATCAGATGAATTACCTGGAGACCTATAATGCTTCTGAGGGATTCTTTGGAATCCAGGATGATCCACTAAGCAGCGACATGCTTTTAATGCTCGATTATGGAATATTCTATGAGTTTATACCATCTGATAAAATTAATTCTGATAATCCGCCTGTCTATACAATTTCGGAGGTAAAAGCCGGTATTAGCTATGCAATAATCATATCAACCAATGGGGGTCTGTGGCGATATATGATGGGAGATACAATAATCTTTACCTGTCTCAATCCTTACCGGTTCAGAATATCAGGGCGTACAAAACATTTTATAAATGTTTTCGGAGAAGAGGTGATAATAGACAATGCTGATAAGGCCATTGAAGCAGCATGTAAAGAAACGGACGCGGTTATTGCAGAGTACACTGCCGGCCCCGTTTTCATGAATACATCTTCTAAAGGATCCCATGAATGGATTATTGAATTTGAAAAAGCTCCGTCAGACCTTAACAAATTCATCCTGATACTTGATACTACCCTGAAATCAGTAAACTCAGATTATGAAGCTAAACGGTTTAAGGATCTGAATCTTATACTGCCTGTCATAAAAGCAGTGCCAAAAGGAACTTTTAATAAGTGGCTGAAGACAAAAGATAAACTGGGCGGACAAAATAAAGTGCCACGGTTATCTAATTCCCGTGAGTATATTGAGGACCTGTATACGATTGCTGGGATCAACTTACCCCCCAATCCCGCTTAGGCGGGACTAGATCTTGATTTTTAAGAAAATTTTGTTCGTGATTGAGGACGAACCCCCCTTTAGGGGGGATGGGGGGCAGACACTTATTTTCTAACAACAAACAATCCTTTCTCAATTTTTATTATTTTTATAACTGTTTAATGTAATAAAAGGAACAATGCATATAGCAATAGCAGGAAATATCGGATCGGGCAAGACAACACTGGCAGGTTTGCTTGCAAAACAATACGGATGGGTGGCCCATTATGAAGATGTTGATGACAATCCATATCTGAATGACTTTTATGAAGATATGCAACGATGGTCCTTTAACCTGCAGATCTACTTTCTTAATTCCCGCTTCAGTCAGATCCTTGAAATAAGAAAATCAGATAAAACCATAATTCAGGACAGGACTATATATGAAGATGCTTACATTTTCGCTCCTAATCTTCATTCTATGGGACTTATGTCAACCCGTGACTTCGATAACTACTCTTCGCTTTTTAAGATGATGAGTTCACTTGTGAAACCTCCCGATTTGCTGCTCTATCTCAGGGCATCCGTACCAACACTAGTAAATCAGATACAGAAACGAGGCAGGGAATACGAAAGTTCTATCCGTATTGACTACCTTAAAAGATTAAATGAAAGGTACGAAGCCTGGATGGAGACATATAATCTGGGCAAAGTGCTGATTATTGAAGCTGATCACTATAATTTTCCAAATAACAGAGATCATTTGAGTGAGGTTATTGACAAAATAAATGCGGAGCTTCACGGACTTTTTTAAAAGTGTTTGACAATTAATCCTTTATTGATTAGTTTTACATTTCATCAGTCTTCTGATCTGATGAATGTGCTAATTTGTCTGTTCATTCAATAATAATTTTAATCAATTTAAATGAAAACTTACAGGTCATTTTCAATACTTTTTGTTGCATTACTTATTTCTATCAACATTCTAGGTCAGACCGATTTAAACAAGCCGGCAGCTATTGATTCATTAATCAGAACTGGGAAGCTGAAGAATGGTCTGACATATTTTATCCGTAATAATAAAGAACCGGAAAAAAGAGCCAGCTTTTATATAATACAAAATGTTGGTGCTATTCTTGAAAACGATAATCAGAACGGACTTGCACATTTTCTTGAACACATGGCGTTCAATGGCACACAACACTTCCCTGACAAAGGCATAATCAGCAGTCTTGAAAAACACGGAGTTGCTTTTGGTAGCAATATTAATGCCTATACAGGTTTTGATGAGACGGTCTATAACCTGAGCGACGTTCCGGTTGAAGCCCCGGGGCTTGTCGATTCATGTCTTCTGATCTTAAACGACTGGTCACACTATATTACGCTGTCCGACAAAGAGATAGATCTTGAACGCGGCGTGATAAGCGAAGAATGGAGAACAAGCAAGAATGCAAACAGACGTATGATTTTTGAGATCATTCCCGTACTTCTAAAGGGATCAAAATATGCCGAAAGGGATATCATCGGGAATATTGATATAATTAATCACTTTTCATTCAATACATTAAGAGATTATTATCACCAGTGGTACCGTCCCGATCTACAGGCAATTGCAATAGTCGGGGACATAAATGTCGATGAAGTGGAAGGGAAAGTCAAGTCTCTCTTCTCCTCTATTCCGGAGGTTGGTAATCCATCTCCCAGACTACCCGTTGAGGTACCTTATCATAAAGAGACAAATTTCATTCTTGCCCAAGATAAAGAAGCGCCTCAGACATCAGTTTCGGTGATTGTACTTCAGAAAGCGATACCATCAGCAGAGAAGAACCTCCAATACATCCGCGACAGTCATGTTATTTCTCTCATGAACTCAATGATAAATACAAGGATAAGTGAGCTATTGCAGAAAGAAAATCCGCCTTTTGTAAGCGGGTCTGTGTCCTTTGGGGGATCTTATGCCAGGGAGTATGATGCATTTTCAATTGTTGCCACTGCACGAAAAAATGAAGAAGACAAAGCCCTGGGTGCTATCTATTCAGAAGCTGAAAGAGCCAGAAGATTTGGCTTTACAAAAGCAGAACTAGAGAGAGCTAAAGCTAAAATGTTATCAGATTTTGAATTGCAGTACAGACAAAGGGATAAAATCGACAATGATACATATGCCAGTGGAATTCAGAGTTACTTCCTTAACGGAGAACCACTTACTTCAATGGATTTTGACTACGGATTTCTTAAGCAGGTGATCGGTAATATTACTGTAGAAGAAGTATCAGCAAAGTTTAAAGAGCTGATGATTGATGAAAACAGGACAATTGCTATTCAGGGAATTGAGGGAGCTGATATTAAGCATCTTACGGAACAAGAAGCCCTCGGAATTCTGACCAGGGTAAAGGAATCACAACTTACACCCTATGCAGATAAGGCATTGGGGGCTTCTTTAATACAGGAAGAACTTAAGGGATCGAAAGTTACTAAAACAATCCCGCTCCCTCAGTTTGATGCAGTTGAATGGACTCTCGCAAACAACGCAAAAGTTATTTACAAAAGAGCCAGCTTTGAAAAGGACAATGTTTTACTTTCTGCCTTCAGCTTCGGAGGGATTTCCAAACTCGATAATAATCTCGTATTGGCTGCAAACCTGATATCGGCTATTGTGCCAATGTACGGGGCAGGTGATTATGACAATGTAACATTGCAAAAAATGCTCGCAGGTAAAAAGGCCACTGTTACCTTCGGTCTGAGTGAAACAGCAGAATCAGTCAGCGGATCATCAACGCCAAAAGATTTTGAGACTATGATGCAGCTTATGTATCTCCGGTTTGCACACCCAAGGTTTGATAAAGTGGCCCATGATGCGATCATTGGAAGATTTTCGGGAATGATAGCCAATATGGAAAAAGATCCTGACAAGATTAAAAGTGATAGTATATCTTTAATCACTACCGGCTATAATCCCAGGACTCCCCTTTTTACAAAAGAGTCAATCAATAAAATAACTCTGGAAGATATACGCAAGATATATACGGACCGTTTCAATGGAGCAGATGAATTTACTTTTTTCATTGTAGGCAATATCGCACAGGATACTGTTCTCCCCCTGGTTGAAAAATATATAGGTTCACTACCTGTTGTGGGACGAAAGGAAACGTGGATTGACAGGGAAGTGGAACAGCCGAAGGGGAAAATTATTAAAGAGATAAGTTTGCCACTTACAATTCCTAAATCAACAGTATTTATCTCTTTCGCCAAAGATTTAAAATACACTCCGTATAACTATCTTGGGCTTGAAATCATCAAAGGAATACTCGATCTGGTTTATACTGAGAAAGTACGTGAAGATAAAGGCGGAACTTATGATGTCAGCGTTTCACTTTCAGAAGAAAAAAGACCTGAAGAGATAGGTGAAGGCATGATAACTTTCGATTGTGATCCTGCCCGTGCAAACGAGCTGAAAGCCATAATCTATAATGAACTGGATAATCTGATGAAGAATGGCCCAAGTCAGATAAACCTCGATAAGGCTGTAAGCAATCTTCTTAAAACCCGGGAAGAAAACAAGAAGCATAACTCTTACTGGAGCAGTATTTTAAGCAGGTATTACAGCTATGGAATAAACTCAAACGATCCGGCTAATTATGAAAATATCCTTAAATCATATAAGATTAAAGATATCCGGAAGCTAGCCAATGAGATGTTTAAAAAAGCAGATGTAGTGGATTTGATATTCAAACCAGCTAAATAATCAATACCTCAGGATGGATGGAAGGTACACAAAGGTCCCGATAGCAAAGGACTCAAAGCGCTTTTGAGGCATCCTCTAATCCTTTATTCTTGCTTCACAGAGTTTACTGTTAAAGGTGTCATACAGGATCCCTGCCTCTGAACATATTCCAAAATCATAGGAACCGGAAGGTAAATCCTCCAATGTGAATTTACAATCAACCGAAATAGTATCGCCGGGGCTCAATACTGAAATATTTCCTGGAAGATCAATGTTTTTCTTTATTTCCATCATCCCGTTTTTCATGAAGGCAATCTGAAAGACTATTGGTAATTCAATATTCTTAAAATTGACTGCGTATGGGTATGGATTGAATAACTTTAAATGAATGACATTCGTATCGCTTCTGCTAAAGGTATACTTTTCAGAATTTAAAATAACACACTCTTTTTGCAATGACTGAAAATCCGGGAAAATCCTTATAAAGGCAGAATCACCTTTTGTCAGCATTTTCTTGGTAAGATTTCTCTTATAAGTATCAGAAAATAAATGAGGAACATACAAAACTTCCTTCCCGTGGACCTGTTCTTCAAAATCCCATAAATCATACTGAGTCTTTCGATATGACAGATTATCAAGCGTATAGGCAAGCTTACCTGAATAAAAAGTATATACAGATGGTTGCTGATATGAGTTCGTAAAAACAACCGGACGATTACCCGCAATAGTGCTTATATCATTTACCCATTGTTTCTTATTATGAAATTCGTTCTTTAAAAAAGAAAGTGGCAGAAAATCAATTGCAGCCGCTAACCTTGCAACGATAAATAATGGAAACAGAATAATTGTTACCCATTTTATATAATTTTTAAGCCAGGGTTTAAACCCAATGTTATTAAATAAAAGTATAAGTGCAGGTACACATATTACTGCGGTCCATTGTGGCTCAACCCGGTAACGGAAGCTCGAGATAAAAAAGAAGATCAAAAAACCTGTAAAAATATAATTTAATGCCTTATCAAACAGGTTTCCTGATTTTACTTTTATCATAATCCATACCAATATTACAAGCAGGAATGGATTATGAAAGGAAAACTGACTCACGAGATAATCGGGAACATGTTCAGGATTAAAGGCTGAGACTCTTTCAACCAGGTGATACTTAACGGAGGGGAATCCGTTGGAATACTGCCAGTAAAAATGCGGCATCAACAAAATGAAAGCAATGGCTCCTGCCATATAAAATCTTAGGCTCTTTAGCAATCGCGGATTTGAGAGAATGACAAGGAGAATTAATATTGCTCCGTGATATTTACTGTATGCAAGAGCAGCAATCGATAACCCGAGGAGAATCGTGTTTTTTGAAGATTCTTCAACCAGGAAATGTTTATATATCAGAAGAAAAACAGCGGTGAATAGAATCAATGGGGCATCGGGTGTGGAGATAAAGCCGTAAACTGTATTGACCGGCATGAGAACAGCCAGCATATAGAATATCAGAACATTCCCTTTTTTCTCCCGGATTTCCTTATCTGTAATCAACCAGATTAAATAAAGCGTGATTAGCTGACTGAATACTGTAAGAAGCCTTACACCTAATTCATTATGAAAGAAAAGATAACCGATCTTTATCATTAAGGCTATCATGGGCGGATGATCAAAGTAACCCCATGCAAGGTATTTTGAATACATCCAGTAATAAGCTTCATCATTGTCCAGAGGAGTAAATCGTGCCTGAAGCAGATTAACGATTCCCCACACAGCCAGGAAGAGTACAAAAGGATTTCGAAATAGTTTCTTTAACTTAAGATTCATTTTTCGTTCAGAATAGACTCAATTTTCTTAAGCTCTTCTCCACTGAAAACAAGATTCTTAAGAGTCTTTAAATTATCATCAAGTTGTTCAACACTGCTCACGCCAATCAGGACAGATGTTACCCTCGGATCTTTGAGTAACCAGGCTATCGCCATCTGTGCCAGCGACTGATTGCGTTTTAATGCAATCTCATTCAGTCGTGTTGCTTTTGAAATTCGCTGCCCGGTAATGTCTTCAACCTTTAAAAACCCATGCGGATTAGCAGCACGCGACCCTGCCGGAATACCTTTCAGATATTTGTCAGTCAGCAGACCCTGTTCAAGCGGAGAAAAGGGAATACAACCAATACCTGTTTCTTCCAGAACATCCAGAAGCGAGGGATCTTTACCTGTCCCTTTCTCGACCCACCTGTTGAACATAGAATATTTGGGCTGATGTATAAGACAATTTACATTCATCTCTTTCAGAATCTTTGCTGCCTTTTTCGTAAGATCTGCAGGATAACTTGAAATTCCGGCATAAAGGGCTTTCCCCTGATGAACTGCCTGAGCTAATGCTCCCATTGTCTCCTCAAGCGGTGTATCAGGATCTGGACGATGAGAATAGAATATGTCAACATAGTCTAGATCCATACGTTTAAGGCTCTGGTCGAGACTTGCCAGGAGGTATTTTCTTGAACCAAAGTTGCCATATGGACCCGGCCACATCTCCCATCCTGCTTTTGTTGAGATGATCAATTCATCACGGTACCCGGATAAATCCTTTTTCAGGATCAATCCGAAGTTCTCCTCTGCCGATCCGGGTACAGGGCCATAATTGTTTGCCAGATCGAAGTGTGTTATACCTGAATCGAAAGCTCTCCATACAATCTTCCGGAAATTCTCAAACACATCTACAGATCCGAAATTATGCCAGAGTCCCAGCGATATTTCAGGCAAGTTGATTCCGCTTTTTCCACAGCGCCGGTAATTCATATTATCGTATCGCTCTATTAAAGGATTATATGTCATTCTGTCAATTTAAAATTTAATTATATTACTGCTAATGAGTCTTTTATAAATACTTTTTTGTACTTCCGGGTCAATTAGAATACCAAAGTTAAACATATTTACATTGATAAAGTTCTGCGTCTGATCTCCAATAAGCTATCAAGACATTTTAAGAGTATCTCAGTATCCTAATACCTGAGAATTTTCTCCGAAACAGAATATTCCATTGTTTTCAGCACACATATATACAAACCGCTTTGAACCGGCGCTCCATTTTCCCCTCTGCCATACCATTCCAATGTCTGATAGCCGGGCGCTTGTGTTTCATTTAAAAGAGTGCAGATCTTTTGTCCGGTTATTGAGAAGATTGAAACAGAGACAAAGCTTTCCCTGTTTAAATTATAAGAAATTGTTGTATTATAACTCATAGGATTCGGTGAAATCTTCAGCTTTAAATCAGATTGGTCCCTGGTTTGTCCGATCCCCATTATTGCTGATTCCCTCACAATTGAAGTATCTTTATCTGTTACCAGAATATTATCGAACCATAATTTGTTTTCGGCTGATACGGGATATTCTGTTGAAATTTCAAACCTGTCAACTGCTGTCCAGTCGAATTTTCCTGAAGGGTTATACCATGTGTTGTTATCCCACGATCCGGATTCCGTAAAAGAGGATAATGGAATATGAAGATGATGCCACTTCCTGTCCCATGCGACTTTGTTCTCATCTATTGTTGCAGTCATTCGCCATGGATGATCTCCGGCTATTTGTGTCTTTGTATCAATAAACCTGATATCAAATTTTATACCCGGCAAATTTCCCCGTATCATAAAATCGATTGCATAACCACCAGTCAGCAGCCTAGAGAGATCTTTGTCGGGATTGAAGTCGAAAGCCAGAGAATTGTACTGAGTGAAGTTACTCCAGTAAAGACAGAATCTGTCATTATTTGGAAGATCAGGTGAATAAAAATTTATCTGCCCGCTGCTGGAACTCTGGTCATAGATTTTGGGACCGATGAAATCTGAATAGATAATAAATCCACTGGTATCCGGTTTAATTGTAAGCGGTGTCTGAGGCGGGATATTCAAACCCATTGATTGTAATAAAGGGATATTCAGATTATTATCGAACAATTCATTAGAATCTTTTAGAAACAGCCCGAAACTGCCTTTGTAATCCCATGAAGTCCATGGAATGCGATTATCTTCAAGATATTGTTTTACAATACCGTACCAGAATGTCCTGTCATTAGCGGGACTGTTGGGAATGAAAACTCCGAATTCACCGCAGAAAATATTTACATTTCTGCTCTTCCTGAAATTGATAGCATTATCGATCAGTTGTCTGACATTATTTACTGTACCATCATAGGGATAACTGTTTAAACTGCTTTCAACCCATGTTCCCTTAAGAATGGCAGGGCAGACAGGCATCCTGGCTGCATCATACGGGAAAGGAACACCAGCCAGTGGTCCCATTGACGGCACTCCCCAGGTTGCACCCTGATGTGTGAACATAAAAGGGTCATAAAAATGAAAAGTATAAAGAAGATTTGGATCAGAATAAATGGGAAGATTCGTAAGCTCAGTATACGTATTGTAACCCGATCCTCCAACCACTATTGTATGTCTGTTGTCTTTAGTACGGATCGCATCAATTACCTGTCCCTGTATTGTGCCCCAAACAGAAGTCGTTATTCCATGAGGTTCATTTAATATCTCATACAGAATATAATCTGACCTGTCTTTGTAATGAGCTGCCGTTTGTGTCCAGACCTTTGTAAGGATATCGCCAATTGCCGGGCTGGTACCCACAACAGGATCAAAAGAATGATTATCGATTATCAGGTAAATGTGAAGCTGTTCGCACCATGTTACAACCGAATCCTGGAACGACAGATATAATGGATCAAGAGTATACGAAGGGCTGCCTCCGGTCATACTATTCATATTGACAGGTAACCTGATAACATCACATCCAAGGCTTTTAATATCAATAATGTCCTGTTTTGTAAATTTTGTAAACTGAATTTGCTGCGGACTGTCTGTCTGAAACCAGCCTGTAAGATTTACCCCGCGGCTGAATGGTGCCTGGGAATAAACAGCAGTGTTAAAAAGGCTAAATACAATTAAGAAATTATATTTAAAATTAAACCTTTTCTTCATGAAGTTTTTATATATCTTATTTAAGCAATTCACAGATCAAAAGAGAAATACTAAGATAGGGACAATTCTAACTTCAGACTTAGCATCTGAAAGATTTATTCGGTTCAGATAAACCAAAATCAGTTCACATTTGTTACTAGATCGAAAGAATAAGTGTGCAATTAAATCTATTTATTAATTTAAAACAAAAAGTTATGAAAAGACTAAATGGATTGTCAATGTGCATGGTACTTGTCATGCTTTTCACGACGAGTACTATTTATTCCCAGACCAGTTCGGAATATAAAGCAAAGATAGAAGCGATTAACAAGGAGATGGCCACTGCAATGGTCCAGGGCGATAATCAAAAAACCCTGAGCCTGTATGCGCCGGATGCCATTTCAATGCCAAGTAATGAGCCGATGCAGGATGGCATCGATGCCATTAAAAAAGCCAGTGAAGCCATGTCCAAGTCGGGTTGGAAATGCAACTCCTTTGAACCCACTACACTAAAGGTCATGGTTAATGGTAACCAGATAACCGAAATCGGTGCTTATAAGATCAGTATGTCGATGCCTGGTATGGATAAGCCAATGGATGATCATGGAAAATATCTTACTATCTGGGAAAAACAGAAAGACGGTTCCCTGAAAGTAAAAGTTGAAACATGGAATTCAGATGTTCAACCAATGAATATGCAGGCAACAGCCCAGTAACAGATGGAGCAGAAAGAATAATCAAAAAATGTTTTGATGAATTAAACAAAAAAACCTTGATATTGCTGAATATCAAGGTTTTTTCTTGCTCTGATTATTGCTTCAGTTCCAAGGGCATATTTTTATTGCCTGAATTGTCTATTTAATCCACATCAACGCCTTCCTTGATTAGATTTATCACCTTTCTCCACCGGTGTTGATCCATTCTGGCTCCGACAATTTCAATAACATGTCCGGCAACAACTGAACCAAATAACCCGCATTTATCGAGAGGTAACCCACTTGCATAGCCATAGAGGAATCCGGAAGCGTAAAGATCTCCTGCACCCGTTGTATCAATACATTGAACCGGTATTGTACCAATATTAATTATTTCTTCACCACGTTTTATCAAAGAACCATCTTTGCCAACTTTGATGACGGCTATATCACAGTAAGAGGATAAGCAATCCAACGCTTTCATTGGATCAAATCCTGTAAAAGATTTTGCTTCTTCCTCATTAGCGAAAACTATGTCAACATATTTTTCAAGTATTTCTT
>Ga0302206_1000668_pt1 | contig 13308 bp, 10 predicted proteins | sample II_Fen_E2_1_FD_194581 | JGI IMG/M metagenome (GOLD analysis project Ga0302206, IMG submission 194581) | Peat permafrost microbial communities from Stordalen Mire near Abisko, Sweden - II_Fen_E2_1 | ecosystem: Environmental > Terrestrial > Soil > Wetlands > Permafrost | place: Sweden: Abisko...
TTATTGCTTTTCTTTTGAAAAGCTATTTCTCCCGTTTTGAAATCATAAACAACAGTATCTGGCACTGAACAGTTATATTTGCTGGAGTTGCTAAAAATGATAGTATCATCATCTTTACAGATGCTGGATTTGTTTTGTGTAATTGCCAATATAGGCACAAATAATATCCCAAGTATGAGAATCAACGTTTTCATGATTTGTTGTTTTTATTTGATTAATAACCTGATATTGAGATAAAAGACAAACTGTTTATAATGCTGTATTTATTTTAATTGTTATTTTTAGAATTAGTTGTATTAATATCATTTCCGTGTTTCTTTTCTTTAGCTATTGTGGGAATTTTATCTTTTTTCTTTTCCTTTTGAATTGCCTGATGTCCCAATGGAACTACGCAGTTTCATGAACTTATTCAGCAGGTCGTACCAGAAAGGTGCTCCCAATGAGAGTGCCAATGCCGTGATCAGCCAACCGAATATCGACGAAACAACCTTTTTCCATCCTCCGTCTTTGAAAGAAAAAGTACCTATCCCCATTCCCATTTGACCGTTCATTTTGGTAATATCTCCATTAACGAGCGAGTCGGCTTTATGGGTAAGCATTTTTCCTCTTTTAAGTAACGAGTCATTCTTTGCTCTGGCGATAGAATCCAGTTTGTTTTTATGAGCCAGGCTGTCTATTTTGGAATAGATAATCGTAGTCGAGTCTTTTTTTGTATATAGAATAGCGTATTTTCTGTTGTCATTCAGGTCGCGTACACGTTCCTGATACAGGTTGGGATGTGCTTTGGTAAATGATTCTGCCTGTTGTACCACGGCATCTCTCAGTTTTGGGTCTTTTTCTAATTTCCCGACTATGGCGATGGTATCGACATTAAATACAATGGCAATAAGCAGACCGATTACCAGCAGGATATATTGTGTATGCCGCTTATACCAACCCGTGCATCGTTCCATGGTATCGTCGAACCATTGTTCAAGTGATTTTCGGAATGCATCGACATCACCCTGTGCATCAATCCATACAGACCGGATAAATTGTAATGTTTCATCCTCTATCTTTACGCCGCTGGTTGCCAGTTTTCCATTGTTTATCGAATTCTCTATCAATGGTTTTATGTCATCCCCGGTCTTCAGTTCATCTCCGCGGAGTAAGTCGATCATTACTTTCGAAAAGGTCTGCCGGGTTATATACGAAGGCTTACTGTTATATTTATCTTCTCCCAGGTATTTTATCATGGGATGATTATAAAACACATCAATGGGAGTCTTCGGAGTGTCCGGAGATCTTGTCCTTTTAAACAGGGCCTTTAAACTACTGAATCTCTTGTCAAAATCATGCCCATCTTCAAGCATACGGAATATAGCCCGCTCAAGAAGTTTAGACCGGAAGCTGAACCAGGTAGCCAGCAATTCCTGTAGAATAGTGGCTAACATACTGTATAACAGGTAGACAAAAACCAAACCTATTACAACATCCAATACAATTAAATTTGTCATAACATAGTTTTCTTAATGGTTAATATAATGTGTTTTAAGAATGATACCGGACTAAAGTTCATAACAAAACGGAATGACCTATTCTGTTATGAAACAGAACAATAGATTATTCTTAATACTTAATCCGTTTGTTTGATAAATAGTTTTTTGAAAATCCGTTTGGTATAGTGATAATTGGAAAATTCTGAAAATAATAAAAGGCTGAAACGCATGTAATCACTGGAAACACAAATGTGCTTTTACTTCCGATTGATTCCTCGGTTGCTTTTGATTATAAAATCGAACACACTGGTAGTTGAACCCCGTTCTTTTAAATATATCCTTTGTTTTTTTTACTGTATACCGATTAGCGGAATTACAAATCCCAATCACATTCCGCACTCTTTGTTCTTTTAGTTAAGAACATATCCGTTAGGACGGCGATTAAAACAATATGTCTAAAACACCACTTATTTTAATACATTAGAGCTTCTCAAATTGCTCTTATTGAGGTATACATATAACATTTAAATGAATTAATTGTTTAATATATGATAAAATAAAAATTAATTAGTTTTTTTATTGTGCCAATTAGCTGATTTTATACGTTTGTTTATTCTTTTTGATTGATATTTTCATTTAACCGTAGCCGCTACAGGAAAACCCCATAGTCCTTTTTTTCCAAAAGATCCAACAGACTGTTATATACATTTATTTTTGGCATCCAGTAGAGTCGGAGGGGACCCATAGACAGTTGGAAGAGCCTCATCTTTCCGAACCACTCTGCGCGAAGAATGATTTTCAGTTCATTCATGAGTGTCTTATCTCGGGTGAAGTCCGATATATTAGCAATGGGTATATTTCATTTCTGTTTTAATAAACTTTCTATTGCTGATTCAGGCATAAGTTGATAGATTGAAAAATTCGCTGAAATAATCTTACCCGACTTATCAACCAAAGCATAATGTGGAATTCCATTAAACCTAAAAGCACTACAAATTGCATCAAACATTTTATTTTGAAGTCGATAATTGTACTGCAAATGCTGTTCGGAAACAAATTTGTCATAGGGTTCCGTTGGTGACCACCAATAATCAGTGATAAATATAAAATCAATCTCCGGAGAGTTTTTATATTTTTCTCTTACACTGAATGTGTTCATCATATCTTGTTCACAAGCTCCACAATGAATACCCCAAAAATCGACTAACACATATTTACCTTTATGTTTTGCTATTATTTCATTAAAGAAATCACGAGCTTTTCCATTCGGTAATTCAACTGTTTTCGTAGTACGCATTACTGAATCCAGTATACATAATTTATCAACCTGTCTTTTAAGAAATGGATGTTTGATTTGAGCCTTTATTGTGGTTGAAAAAAGCTCTTTTTCTTCAGCCGGCAATATGGATAACACACTCGAAAAAGAATGCAATTTTAGAATATCTACTAATAATGAGTTTCTTAATTGAAAACTATCTTTCAACAACTTCTCTTCTTGCGCTAATGATTTTAATACTTGATTATATACCGATGGAGTTGAATCTGATGGGGTTGTAACAATAATTCTCGTAAAATTTGGAGGTAACCCATTTTGTTGACTCAATTTAATTTGAAGGAGCTCATATAAACGATCAACAAAAGTAATAGATTGACTTCCGGCTAATAATTGAGGATTATCCAGTGGTAGCTCATTTAAAAAGGTATAAAAGTTTAATGGGATTCGTTCACTTTTTGATTTTTTAATCGCATACTCTAACATCTTCGACGAGTACATGATCATATTATTAAACTTCTCTATTTCTTTGACTTTGCTTGCAACGGGGTTCCTGGATAAATATTCTTCCAATTTTGCTTGCGTGTTTTTATATTGGCGGGTATATTCTTCGGTAAATGCTTGTGGTGACATTTCAAAGACTCCCTTTCCATAAACAAAATAAGGATTTAATACCGGAACCTGCGAATTAATAGCCTTTAGGTTTTTATTGATTTGCGCTAACTCACCTATAAATTCCACTTTATTTTCTTTTGATTTCAAGTCTATTACCACTCCTAATGTTTGACCCGGTTCAATGTAAAAAGGGATTGTTTCATCATCACCTAACCATAAAGTTGAATTCTGAGGGTGAGGGTTTGGTATTTTAACGGTAAATCGTCCATCCTCCATAATATTGATTGAAAGTGGGAAACCTTCTTTTCCTGACAGCACGTCATCTGTTAATACCCTTAGAAAAAATGATTTGGGCACTCCAGTATAATCTTTTATATACCCAATCAGATACGCTGGCTTTTCACTAAAGAAATCATCAACATAAATATTATTTTGCAATTGCGGTAATTGCTTTCCGATAGCTTTATCGCTTTTTGTTAAGCTGTTAGAATTCTTTACTCTAATTGGTTTATTTGTTTTAGCCATTTCTTGATTGAGCCATTGTTGAACAGTCGTTGGAATATCAATATCCGTTTGTCCAAATGCCAGGAATGTTTGAAAGAAAAAGCTGAGTAAAATGATTCTTCTCATGAGATTCAATTTAGGTATTAGAATTCGGTCTTTTTTTTATGCTTATACATAACTACCGGGGCTATTCACATTTGTCTGTTTGTGGGAGCGTTCACTGTAACTTAGCGAAAGAATAGTGAAGCCGTCACTAACTATAATTCAGCACCGTAAGAAGTGACGGCTTCACTAAATACATATGCGACATTTTATACTTAACACAACACTAGGTATTTAGTCTTGATTTGAGTTTGTCTAAATCTTAATGACCAAATTTCCTTCTAAGTTTAATCATTTTGGTTCTTCTTGTTAAATACAGTATCGGCGAAATGTAAGGAACAATAAACATAAACATAATCCAAAATTCTTTGTCGTGAATTTTACTTCGATTTATATCTCTGACCATTATCACTAAGGTCGACAAGAAGAAAATTAAACCTATAGATAAAATTACTTGTGAGTACTCCCAATGCTCAATCTTTGTAAACGCTCCGGCTATTGTAAATAATAGACTTCCAATCACTACAAACCATATCGTTTTAATTCCAATTTCGAAATCTTGATTTTCCATTTTACTCTTTATATGTTGTTTCAATTATGGCTAAATTATTTCCTGATAAATCTAATTTTAGGAGTATAAAATACTTTCTTGTCTTTATTTATCCTGACAGCATTGATTATAATCATTATCAAATTGTATAAATACATTACTGTCAATAGAAGAAAATACAACATCATCATCGAAGTCACTACCGTTGAGTTAATATCTCCCGACGTTTTCATTCTTAACACAGCATTCAATATAATAGCAATATATCCAATAAAAAGAATCATTGTCCAGGTCATTTGAAAATTCAAAATTTCTTTTGCAATTTCATTTACATTACGAATCTTGTCTTTTTTGGATATCCATATTATCAAAGGAACTATAATTCCTAAAAGAGGAAATAAGAAAAAGCTTAAAGCAGATAGATTCAAACTTATCAAAAATCCTTTATCCTCTTGAACTGTCCAATCAATAATTTCATCTGGAGAAACATCAAATGCCATTGCAAGTTTTTTAAGAGAGTCACCTCTAGGCTCTGTCTCTCCGTTCTCAATTCTCTGTACTGTACGTAGACTTAGTCCGGTCTTTTCTGATAATTCTTCTTGAGAAAAACCTTTCCGGTTTCTCAGTTCTTTAATTCTCTGAGCGAGTTCTTTGTTCTTCATTTTATCTTGTTTGAAATTCAGAACAAAAGTATGCTTAATATAATCGTTTCGTTGCGCCATGCTTAAGTCATATTTACGTCATATGCGTCTGTGCACTATTTTATGCGCTTTTATACTCTCAATTGTTCGGGATAGTTGAGTCTCCGCTTCGCTCAGACTCTTGAACTATTCAGGGAAATTATACTTGGACGAAATAGAGCGTCTTCAATCGAAAGTTTTCTTACCCCTTCTGTAGTAACCTGTGACTCAAGGCTTATCAGTGGTTTTACTTTTTTTTTTACGAACTCAATAGAATCGGATTTAATACGCCCAATAGAATCGGCCCTACGAATTCTCATCTCAATATGAATGGCTCTCAATGAATCTTTCTGGATTTGAGTAAGTGGCTTGTCTGGTATTGCTTTATGGCGACTTACTTCAACCGTATCCTCCCTTGTTATTACCGGCATTTTTATATTTGGCAGTTTGTGGATATACCGGTAAACATCTCCCTTGGAATACATTTTGCTCTCAAACATATAATCATCAAGAATCCTAAAACTACACTTAACATGTTTATTGGCACTCGTGAGTATTGTTTTGTTATCAACCGGGTAAATATCATAGGCAGCATCGTAAGGATGATCCTTTCCGGCTGCCCGGCAAAAAAAGATATATTTTGTCGAATCGGGAATATAACTTTCCCTTTTTGAAGGAGGAATAAAACAATTAAGATTTTGTATTCCTGCTAATTCAACGGTGCCAATTTTTAAATTACCCCTGAAAACCTTGGTGATCTTAACTATGACAGAAGTAGGATAATATACTTCGCCATTTTTATCTTTTCGCGGATAGATATCTCTTCTTTGATAATAGCCTTCAAAAACAAACTCTGCATTATTTTTCACGTCTTCATTTTGTTCTTTTAAAAATGCATCAAATACTGTCGGGTCATTAGAATTAACTTGCCCTTGTGAAGAATTATGTAGTAGCAACAACGCAAAACAACATATTAATATTTTTTTCATATTTGTATTTTATTGAGTGAATAATAAAAATTACATGATCATTTGATCCTATGTCTATATAGCTACCATTACCTCAAGGCTTGTCAGTGGTTTTACTTTTTTTTTTACGAACTCAATAGAATCGGATTTAATACGTCCAATAGAATCGGCAATATGAATAACGTGAAGCTTCTTTGCTCTGCGGATAGCCCTTAACGAATCTTTCTGGATTTGAGTAAGTGGCTTGTCTGGTATTGCTTTATGGCGACTTACTTCAACCGTATCCTCCCTTGTTATTACCGGCATTTTTATATTTGGCAGTTTGCGGATATACCGGTAAACATCTCCCTTGGAATACATTTTGCTCTCAAACATATAATCATCAAGAATCCTAAAACCACACTTAACATGTTTATTTGCACTCGTGAGTATTGTTTTGTTATCAACCGGGTAAATATCATAGGCAGCATCGTAAGGATGATCCTTTCCGGCTGCCCGGCAAAAAAAGATATATTTAATTGAATTGGAAACAATATAACTTTCCCTTTCTGAAGAAAGAATAAAACCATTAGTTGTTTGTACTCCTGTTAATTCGACGGTGCCTGGTTTTAAATTGCCCCTGAAAACCTTGGTGATTCTAACTATATCACAAGTCGGATAATATTCTTTGCCATTTTTATCTTTTCGCGGATAGACATCTCTTCTTTGATAATAGCCTTCAAAAACAAACTCTGCATTATTTTTCACGTCTTCATTTTGTTCTTTCAAAAATGCACGCAGTACTGCAGGGTCCTTGAAATTTGGCCTTGTATCGTTTTTAGCTTGCCCATATGTGTAACCATGCAATAACAATAACGCGAAAGAACATATTAATAGTTTTTTCATATTTGTATTTTATTGAATGAATAATGAAAATTACATGATCATTTGATCCTATGTCTATATAGCTACCATTGCCTTAAGGCTTGTCAGTGGTTTTACTTTTTTTTTACAAACTCAATAGAATCGGCCCGAACTCGTCCAATTGAATCGCTAATATGAATAACGTGAAGCTTCTTTGCTATGCGGATAGCCTTTAACGAATCTTTCTCTGCTTTGGTAAGTGGTTGATATTTACTCGGCCTTACTTCTCCATGATATATTTCAACCGTATCCTCCCTTGTTATTACCGGCATTTTTATATTTGGCAGTTTACTGATATACCGGTAAATATCTCCCTTGGAATATATTTTGGTTTCAAACATAGACAGTTCAGGAATCCTAAAACCACACTTAACATATTCATTGGCGGATGTTAGTATTGTTTTGTTATCAACGGGGTAAATATCATAGATAGCATCGTAGGGATGATCCTTTCCGGCTGCCCGGCAAAAAAAGATATATTTTGTCGAATCGGGAATATAACTTTCCCTTTTTGAAGGAGGAATAAAACAATTAAGATTTTGTATTCCTGCTAATTCAACGGTGCCAATTTTTAAATTACCCCTGAAAACCTTGGTGATCTTAACTATGACAGAAGTAGGATAATATACTTCGCCATTTTTATCTTTTCGCGGATAGATATCTCTTCTTTGATAATAGCCTTCAAAAACAAACTCTGCATTATTTTTCACGTCTTCATTTTGTTCTTTTAAAAATGCATCAAATACTGTCGGGTCATTAGAATTAACTTGCCCTTGTGAAGAATTATGTAGTAGCAACAACGCAAAACAACATATTAATATTTTTTTCATATTTGTATTTTATTGAGTGAATAATAAAAATTACATGATCATTTGATCCTATGTCTATATAGCTACCTGTGCCTTAAGGTTTGTCAATGGGGTTACCCCCTCTTGTTCCAAGTTTGTACTCAGTTGGATAGTTCAAGTTTAATGAAGCGTAACTTGAACTGGAAATCCATGCAGTTTTCAACTGATTAAATTACATAGTTACAAACTATTCGAATTATCAGCACAAGTTCCCGCTTCACTCAAACACTAGACAAGGGTAGCAATTATAAAAATAATAGGCTGCCTAAGTGCCTATAGCGATATAAAAAATAAAAAAAGAATTATAATCATAATTATGCAGACTGTTAATACGCAACCGATATTTAAAGTTTGCAGGAAACAACCTTCATTATTTCCATTAATATTACTCGTGGATTTATCTGATGAAGGCGTTATCCTTAACTCATTGATAGGATTTCCACAATTTGGACATTTGTCAGCTTTGTTTGATATTTCTTTACCACATTCACTACAATTAATTAAAGCCATACTATTGATTTTTATAATTCAACTTCGATTTATCTCCCTGCCTCTCGTTTGCAACAAGGGGTTAATTGTTTATAACAATAATTATTTGCTATACCCATCTCATTCCAAGTTTGCACATAGCTCTTTCTCATCTAAGTTTAAAGTTGCATCTAGCGGATAGTTCCAGTCTTAGCGAAGCGAACACCCGTACTCAAACCCCATACCTTTATAACTGCGTGTTTCTTAGCGAGTCTTTTCACTCCAAAAGTACGAACTCTTATTTAACTTTCCAACATTTTATTCGTTTATTTTAAATAAATATAAAAGTACTGAATAAATTGCCTGAATAAATCGCTCAAAGGCTAACGACCAGAGGATTTTCGAATAGTTCGGTCCGGATAGAAGGCCGGAAAGCCAGAGCGTGTCCACCGAATGATCGGGGTTAGTACTAGGAAACGCTATAGAAACACCGTATCTCAAATAGGGCATAAATAGGGCATAAATAAGGTTTCGTTAGGGTTCAGTTAGGTTTACCTATCCGAACCCTATCCGAACCCTAACTGAACCCTAACTGAACCCTATCTGAACCATAACTAAATTATAGCTTTTCTACGGACTTTCTACGGACTATCCCCGAGCAAATAAAGGGGAGAAACCCCGGAATATATCCGGATAAGCATTAAAATAATCGATCTTTAAAGCATCAAACGGCAACCAAGGATTGTTCGGGTTGAATAGAATTCAGTTAGAATGAAACTTATTAGAAACACAACACGATGAGCATTGCACAAAATTCATTGTTGGGATCCATGAGAGAATCGATGGGTAACTTTACTGCCGGGTCGTATAACGATTGGAATATCGTTTGCCGCAAACCGTTTCAGGTAAAGAGAAAGAAAACCGAAGCTCTGCAAATTCAGATACAGAAGGTTACCCTGCCGGCAGAGGTATCGGGTATCTACAGGCAAATAAGAGGTGCTGAAGAGGCCGGCTCAATGCTTATTCCGCTTGCGGGTGCAGAGGTGGATGAGGCGGAATGCTGATTCGTGTTTGCACGGAGTGCGGACGGAAAGAAGAGCCCGGATTAAGTGTACACAGCCTTCTAAAGTTTATTCGTAAGAGATTGGAAAAGATATAAACAAAAGGTGGTGAAGCTTTTACTCAAGCAGACTGGTTGGCGCTATACAGGGGAAAAGCTGATTTATGTTGTTCAACTTTTCCAACGTTCGGAACATTGGAAAAGTTATCAATAATCCGGCATGAAGCCATCGCTACAGAAAACGTACTGTTGCTACGATGCAAAAAAGGACTGCCCATTTCTGAGCAGTCCCTTTGGAGTAATCAACTTTTCCAACGTGTTTAACGTTGGAAAAGTCGGATGTATTAAAACTGACGTTCGGCCAATCTCTTGTATCCATCGTAGCGCCATTTTGCATTTGTCTGGGCGGCAGTGAACAATTCCTGAGCTTCGGCAGGAAATTGTTTGGTGAGGGTCGCATAACGCACTTCACCCATAAGGAATGTCTGGAATTTATCCCATTGAGGTTCTTTCGAATCAAGGATCATTGGGTTCTTTCCTTCAGCTTCTAACGCCGGGTTGAAGCGGTACAGGTGCCAGTATCCACATTCAACGGCACGGTTTTGTTCGTCCTGAGCTTTACCCATTCCGGCTTTCAGTCCGTGGCTGATACATGGAGAATAAGCAATAACCAATGATGGTCCGTCATAAGCTTCCGCTTCGCGAAGCGCTTTCAGGGTCTGAGCCTGATTGGCACCCATCGCAATCTGAGCTACGTAAACATACCCGTAGGTTGCAGCAATCATACCAAGGTCTTTTTTACGGACACGTTTGCCGGAAGCGGCAAATTTAGCGACTGCACCGATCGGAGTTGATTTAGAGGCTTGTCCACCTGTATTCGAATAGATTTCAGTATCAAGTACCAGGATATTCACGTTCTTGCCGGAAGCAATCACCTGATCGAGGCCGCCGAAACCGATATCATATGCCCAACCGTCACCACCGATAATCCATTGCGACTTTTTGATGATGTACTGGCTTAGTTCTGCAATCTGATTTGCCAACGGACTGTTGGTTGCTTTAACCAACGGTGTAATCTTAGCTTCCAGTGCAACGGTAGCATCTGCATCATTACGATTTTCAATCCATTCTGTGAATAAGCCTTTCAACTCGTCGGAAATAGTAGTATCCGATTGTGCCTCTGTAAACAGACGAACCAGGCGATCGCGCATATTGTCATTGGCAAACACCATACCCAAACCGAATTCGGCATTGTCTTCGAACAATGAGTTAGCCCAGGCCGGTCCGCGACCTTGATCGTTGGTTGTATATGGAGTAGAAGGAGCAGAGTTGGAATAAATAGAGCTACATCCTGTTGCATTGGCTACCAACTGGCGGTCACCAAAGAGTTGCGAAATTAATTTCACGTAAGGAGTTTCACCACAACCTGAACAAGCGCCTGAGAATTCAAACAACGGAGTTGCCAACTGCGAGTTCTTCACGTTAGCCTTCACGTCAACCAGGTGTTGTTTTGTTTTAACGTTGTCAATACAATATTCCCAGTTTGTCTGGTTAGGATATTGAGTTTCGATCGGAGCTAGTGAAAGGGCTTTGTTACCTTTGTTACCCGGACAAACATCCACACAATTGTTACAACCAAGACAATCCAACACGTCCACCTGAATACGGAAAGCCGTACCGGCAAATTGTTTGCCATTCGTCTTCAAGGTATCGGTAAACGGTGCATTAGCCTGTTCGGCTTCGTCGAGGATAAACGGACGGATAGCAGCGTGAGGACAAACATACGCGCATTGGTTACACTGAATACAGTTGGACGAATTCCATACCGGAACATGAGAAGCTACACCACGTTTTTCGTATTTTGAAGAACCTTGTTCCCAGGTACCATCCTCACGACCTTTGAAAGCCGATACAGGAAGATCATCGCCTGCCTGTGCGTTGATAGGGCGAACAATATCTTTGATAAAGGTAGGAACAATATCGGTGGTCACTTCGTTTGCATCGGTCAGATAAGCCCAATCGGTCGGAACTTCTACTTTCGTATATTCACCGCCACGGTCAACGGCTGCATAGTTTTTGTTTACAACGTCTTCACCTTTCTTACCATAGGACTTGTTGATAGCATATTTCATTTTCTCAACAGCCAGTTCGTAAGGAACAACATTGGTAATTTTGAAGAATGCAGATTGAAGAATCGTATTGGTACGATTACCTAAACCGATTTCTTCGGCAATGTTGGTAGCGTCGATAATATACAGGCTGATATTATTGGTAGCGAGGTATTTCTTTACATTTACAGGAAGGTTTTTCTTTACGTCTTCCGGATTCCAGATGGTATTCAACAGGAAGGTACCGTTTTTCTTCAAGCCTTTGGTTACATCATACAGCTTCAGGTATGCCTGTACGTGGCAAGCTACAAAGTCAGGAGTTGTAACTAAATAAGTTGAACGGATAGGAGTAGCACCGAAACGAAGGTGAGAACAGGTAAAACCACCCGATTTCTTCGAGTCGTAAGCAAAATAAGCCTGACAGTATTTGTCGGTATTATCGCCGATAATCTTGATCGAGTTCTTATTGGCACCTACCGTACCATCAGCACCCAGACCGTAGAATTTAGCTTCAATGGTACCGGCACCGCCCAATGCAATTTCTTCATTCAACGGGAGGGAAGTAAAGGTAACATCATCCACAATACCTACGGTGAAGTGATTGCGTGGTTCCGGCAAAGCGAGGTTTTTATAAACAGCCAATACCTGAGCAGGAGTAAAGTCTTTCGACGACAAACCGTAACGTCCGCCAACAACCAATGGTTGGTCAGCCGAACCGTACAATACGTCTTTTACATCCAGATACAACGGTTCGCCACCGGCACCCGGTTCTTTGGTACGATCCAACACGCAAATACGTTTTGCTGTTTTAGGCAATGCGGCCAAGAAATGTTTAGCAGAGAATGGACGATATAAGTGAACGGAGATCAGCCCTACCTTTTCGCCTTTAGCCGTAAGGTAATCGATACCTTCGCGGATAGCTTCGGTAGAAGATCCCATGGAAATAACCACACGATCGGCATCGGGAGCACCGTAATAATCGAACAACCCATGTGGACGACCTGTAATAGCACCCAGTTTATTCAAATAGTCTTCCACAACATCGGGAATAGCATCATAGAAAGGATTGCTGGCTTCGCGTGCCTGGAAATAAATATCCGGGTTTTGTGCCGTACCGCGTGCAACCGGATGTTCGGGACTCAAAGCACGGTTACGGAAAGCTTTTAAGGCATCCTGATCGATAAGCGGAATCAAATCTTCCTGATCAAGTTGTTCTATTTTTTGAATTTCGTGTGAAGTACGGAATCCGTCGAAGAAATGTACGAAAGGAACGCGGGTCTTGATAGCAGCCAGATGAGCTACAGCAGCCATATCCATTACTTCCTGCACCGAACCGGTGGCAAACATAGCGCAACCTACCTGACGGACAGCCATGACGTCCTGGTGGTCGCCAAAGATAGAAAGTGCGTGAGAAGCTAAGGCGCGTGCCGAAACGTGATAAACACCGGGAAGCAATTCTCCGGCTACCTTATACATGTTCGGGATCATAAGTAATAAACCTTGTGAAGCTGTATAGGTTGAAGTCAATGCACCGGCTTGAAGAGCACCGTGCATGGCAGCAGCAGCGCCACCTTCGGATTGCATTTCCTGAACTTGTACCTTTTCGCCGAAAATATTCTTCCGACCGGTAGCAGCCCATTCGTCAACATATTCGGCCATTGTGGTCGATGGAGTGATAGGATAAATTGCTGCAACCTCGGTGAACATATATGAGATATGTGCAGCAGCCTGATTACCATCACAGGTTAAAA
>Ga0302206_1000671_pt1 | contig 13281 bp, 12 predicted proteins | sample II_Fen_E2_1_FD_194581 | JGI IMG/M metagenome (GOLD analysis project Ga0302206, IMG submission 194581) | Peat permafrost microbial communities from Stordalen Mire near Abisko, Sweden - II_Fen_E2_1 | ecosystem: Environmental > Terrestrial > Soil > Wetlands > Permafrost | place: Sweden: Abisko...
GGAAGTAATAGAATAAATTCTATTATTAGAATAATCTGGACACCGAGGCACATCGGGCACCATTTCTTAAGTACAATTCCCTGGTAATAAATGGAAAACACCGGATAGGGTAATGATAAAGCCGACAGTATGGCCATTAACGAATAATCATCTACACGTGAACCTAGTAACAAAAACAGTAAGCAACCTGTAAAATATACGAAACCAGCATCAGCCCAACCAAAACATCCGAAAATTTTCGCGGCTTTGTCATTCAAAACAGTATTACAGTTTGTAGCTTTATTAAGATGGCAAAGTTTCTCTGTAAGAGATAAACGAACCTCAAATTCATGGAGTATAAGAAGAACAGATAGTGCAATCCCTGTTGTTTTTGTTAAAAGTAATACACTTACCACATTATGAAGGAGCGCTCCTCCTGCGACAAATGACTTAATGATTGTAAGAATGATAAAAAGCAAGAAAGCAAAGATTGAAACAGGTAAAATGGAGTTACTGATCAACTCATCCTGCCATTTCTTACGGTATTCTTTCTCTCCAGATTTTTCATCAGGATTAAGTAATATAACCGCTCCAGAACATTTTTCAGTAAACTCTTTAAAACCTGTCTTTCTTTTTGAGTTGTACGAATCATAATAAGTAACCCTCTCATTTCTGATTCTCGATACAAAAGCCAGTTGCCCTCCTCCACGGTTGAAATGCACTATATACGGAGCTGTCAGCTCATTCATCTCTTCTGGTCGGTATTTTAAAGGGTAATGTTCGACTTTCCACTCATTAAGTGTGTCACAGATACTTTTAAAGGTTGGATAGTTAATATGAGACTTAAGTTCTTCCTTAACAGAGCTTTTGGTAACCGATATCCGAAAATGTCTTATCGCTCTCTGAATAACAGATACTGTATTATCTTCTTCAGTTCTTTTCATATTATAAAGTAATTATGTTTCTATTTGTTAACGTATAAAAGAGATTTCCAATTCTTTCTAATACCATTCCCAGACCGAGACCTGCTAATCCTGTCAATCCCATGTTATTATTGTTAGATTTGGCTTACAATAAACATTGCATTTGCTTACTTTATTTAAACCTTTTCTAAGACGCTTCCATTTATATCTACTAAAACTATTTGATTTATTTCCTTCAATTGAATTCTAAATCTTGTTTCCCCTTTTTGTTCAATTAGAATTCGCTCCTCCCAACTAATGGACCTCTTACAATTTTAACTCTTTCACCTTTATTAGAATTTGTTTCGACAGTTAGAATTTCATTTATAGCATTTACTTCGTTTGATGATAAAATAGAATGGGTGCCTGATAAATTAACACAGGCAACAACTTTCGGGATCTGAGACATTTTATACAATTCACTAGGACAAGTGTTTACAGAAATATAATTTGGAAAAAACACCTGAATAATCCAGTTCTTTTGTCTGTTATTCCAAACCCCTAAAGTTTTCTTCATTAGGAGAAAAACATTATAATTTCTATTTAATAGCTCATGTTATGACACTTCAATGCGCTTGTCCTTTGCAAAACAATAAAAAAGATACTCTTTGAATATCATTCCGAAATTGCCTGATTATATCTTATCCAGGTTTTTCAGATTCCTGTTCACAAATTCAAAAGCAATATCAGCATACTCCCTGAAAAAGCTCAGTTCTGTTCCACCTAGAAGTCCGGCATTAATATTACTAAGTACCTTGTTCTCAAAATAATCCTTTCTGATACAATCGGGAATTAAATCAAGATAATTCATGATCTCATTCATAGTGATGTAGTGTGGCTTATGATTTACAACAAGCTGCCAAGCACAAAGAGGTGCATTTTCAAAACTTTTACCAAGCCTCTCCCAAATAAATATGTCACCATCGGCATGAATAAAAGGTTCTTTCTGAATCCTATAAGTATAGGTCTTTGGCAGGATCCAGAGAATATCAGGATAATGGGAGACAGTCAAGCTCAACTTTTACACTTGTGTATGGCAACCCAATGCCATCCACAAGGATTTTTTTACCCAGGTTATCAGTAACAAGTTCCACCTCTTTATAATATTCACGGAATCTGAGGCAGCTTAGAGCCCAGGCAAAATAGTAATATTTCCAGCTTAGCCAGCCACCGTTGAACCTGTGTCGAATGTCTGAACTATCATTATTGAAGATCGGTTTTGTCCACAGGGTCTGAACAATTTTCATAAATCAACCAAGTTGTTGCAAAGCTTCGGAAGCTTTTTTAGTCCGCGCTATTACTGATTTGTAATATCGGCAAAGAAAATCGTAAAGGACCAGCTCATGGATCCTCTGCTTTGAACGGAAAATCCTGTTCATCATCATATGAATGTAACTCCCGATCAGATCATTCTGAGCTACCTCAAGTGGTTGTAGTAGAAGCACATCGTTTATTTCATTGGCCAAAAGAGCCAATTTTTCCTTATGAGATTTTAGATGACCGAGCAAAGGTTCTATAATGCTTTCATTCTCAGTCTTTGGATTAAGGCTTCTCTCCAGTCTCTTCCATTCAATTGCGAACTTGCTGTTAAGCTGGTCCTTCAGAGAACGGTTGATTCCAAATTCCTTTCCGAAATTATCTTTAAGTTTTTCAAGTAACGCCTGCTTTTTCTCGACATTAAAATTAAAACAATCTAGCAGGCAATCAACAGATTTAAGGGCAAAATGCCAGCGTTGAATCTCTCCCTGCTGATTTCTGAGTAGCGGCAGAATGTTTAAGAACAATGAACTGTCAAGAAAGAAAAGTCTTTCACTCAATTCCATCGTATAAGAACCGTATCTTTCATATTCACGCTGGTATGTATCTGTCTGGACCTTCCAGATAAGTTCATGATCTACAAATTTCCTGATATATTTATGCATTGTTCTGATAATGATCCCGATTGACCCAGGTTTTGAAATGTGCAATCTGACACGTAAATGTAAATCTGGATCCGAATAACGAATAAAAAACCAAAGATTAATTTTATCGCTTTTCAATAAATGGTTTACAATAGGGGCAATAGCTTCTCCCATTATTCTGTCTGCAGTTTGAGCACCACAAAAAAATTTAAAATAAACCCATTCATCTCCTAAAATGAAATCTCGTTTAAGCTTATCGCCTTCCATCAGTCTTCTGATTTTTTATAAAAAGCAAAGACAAGTTCATTTGTAAATATTCCATCGTTATTTTTAACAATTGCATTATCAGGATCGAATAAGAATTCTTCTAAAATAAATGAATCCATTTTCTTGACTGAGGACAATAATGTTCTGATACTCAATATATTTTTAAAAGTCACAAATAATGCATTATCACTCATATCTAAGAGAACCTGTTCTGGCATCTTTTTCTTTTCTCTCCATTCTTTAACAGCAACCAACAATTCTTTGTCGTCTTTAATTCTATAAAAAGCATCAATATCGTCCTTTCTTATCTTCCACGAAGCAGCACTTATAATCAGGTTTTTATATAAAACTCTAGGTTTGAAATAATATGATTCTCTCAGAGTTCCCCAATCAAAACCTATTGAAGATCTCTTATCCTGGGTTTGCAAGTCGCATAAAAACTGATAAACCGGCAGGGTACTATTAAGATGATTATGAGCGTTACTTAAGTATGGAACGACTACTTTATTGAGTCTTTTTGAGCGAAGAATAATTTTTTTATTCCGAACCGAAATATAAATATCATCCAGAGAAATTGTATGCTCAGGATCAACTGCCGGAGAAGTTAGGAATGGTATTTCATAATTACGTAATATAGGCCTTAATATGACATTACCTATTCTTGATTCAGGCAGATGAACAATTTCTGCAGTAATCGCATCGTGAACCATTTTGTCTTCGAATTCACAGATTTCTTTCACAAAATCAAGAATTTCTTTATTCCCGTGACAAAATCTACCAAGAAGTCTAGAAGCGCTTAAACCACCCGCACCGCTAACAAATATTCTGCCAGCAGGATATTTTTTGCTGGGACCTTCTATTAGCTTGGCTAAACAACAGAAAGTTACAGGGAGATCGCTCCACTCTACAGGAAAAGAAATAACATCTGCATCTGTAATTTCAATTTCATAATATTGTTTCTCATTTGCTTCCTTATATTTATTGAATAGAAACTCCTGTACCTTGTCCCATCGAAACTTCATTGAATCGACTTCCTTATACGGCATGACCAAGTCTGCAATTAGTGTAGAAATATCCCCTCCTGAATTACGATTTACCTGTAAATATCCGATGCCAGTCTCTGTATCAAGAACATTGAGCAGTGGACACTCTCTAGTTTCATAACGTTTTAAATATGCTTCAATAAACTGAGATATTCTCGAATCTCCATTTCTGAGTGTAAGTTTATTAAATAAAATTGTAACCTCTTTAAGAGAATTGAATACTGACTTGTCTATAGTAGATCTTAGCAACTTCAAGTTCAGATCCGTTTGAAACAGATATTTAATATTGTAATCAACTCCCAATTGTTTCAAATCAGATGCAATTTCATAATATAGATCCGGCGAATTACCTATCATTTTATCAATCAGGTCCAGTTTTTTTTTGGTTTGATTCAGAATTATTGTTACATTTTCTATGGGTTTTATCGGTATTAAAATATTCATTATACGATCTAAAAATTCAGAACCTGTGACAGTCGGATCTAATTCGCTTATAATAATTTGATTATCAATCAAATTATTGATATATTCATACGATTGTTCTAAAGGAATATCTTCTTTTAAAAGAAACTTTTCAAGTTCCCGAACTGTTTTTCCTTCCCTTGCTTCTGATAAAATCATTTCCAGAAACTCGGAGTTTTTTATTTCAATAAGATGATGTGTGCGGAAGTCTCTTTTGTAACGATACTCTATATATCGTAACTTTTCTCCTGATTTATAAAGGGTAGTGTTTGGGAAGTATCGAAGTTTAATTTTTATTTTTTGATCCTTTTCTAAAGATTGAGCCAGATTACAGAGATATACCATATCTAGCCTTGTATGTCTATCAAATTCCTGGATCTCGCTTAGGATTATATTCGTCTCCTCGCCTTCACTTCCGACTCCGCACCCTGCAAAAAGACCAAAAGGTGTGCATCTGGAAGCCATCCGTGATAAGTATTTATAAAATGTTTGACAGAGTCGTTCTTCGTTGTTTAGGTTAGATTCTTTATCGTCTAACCACTTCTTTAATTGATTATGAAATTCAGGAGACGCAACAAAGAGAGCTTCATTAATTACCGGATCCAGAGCAATAGTTCTGATTTTATCAAGTACTCTTTCATTGTCCTGTAGATCTTTGAGAAAACTAAAGGGTAAAAGTGGTGTTCTGATGATAAAAGTTGGGTACAAATCAAACGGGAGACTGTCTTTCATTTAGTATCCTGATTCAAAAAGTAAAATAGTCTGTATATGTTATATATTGAATGGGGTGGATCAGAAAAAAATTAATTAAGAAGTAAAACATTATTCCATACAGGTTCTTTATAAGAAACAGCAGATATCATTGCCAATCCTATACCGGCAATGCCTTCAAAAAAGCCTATTCATCACTTATACCACCGGTTTAAAGCATTTGTATCCAATACTTGTTTATTTCCGTTAATTTAGCTATTATAATTTGTTTATTCACATCCTTGATAAATGCATCAATTTTATTATTATCGCTATATAAGTGTCTTATAAATAACATTAAAGATCATATTTCACCCCGCGATTGATTTTAAATTCACGGGGTGAAAATCATTCATAACACCATATATGTTTTATTGAACTGCCAATTATTGGTTAATGGAATTTACATTTCTCCTATCTTTAACATAATAGAGGATCAGTACAGCAGTGACCTGGACATGTCACTAGTGATACTGTAGTAGGACAAACATTAGGGTATTGGGTTCGGAGTGTATTAGGATTGCAATCACCATTAGGACATGTAGGGAGACCTGGCTGCGTTTGATACCCCCCCTGTATTCCGTTAAGCATAGAATTAGATAGTACGTCTATCTCGATTTTCTCAAGATTTAGCTTAACTGCAGCCTTTTTTAATCCATTTTTCTTTTTCATAATTTTGAATTTAATTGGTTATACCAAAGCAATTTAAACCATTTTGAAATAATAATAAACGGACAAATTCAGTATTAAAGAGAGCTTTTAGGTATTTTAAGGAATTTTTGAATACTTTCCGGAACTCCAAGTTCATTATAGATACACAACTGGTCTTTTGGGTAAATCAGCCCTTGTCTACCCAATTTAATTTAATTCTTCTTTTAATGCCTACAGGTGTTTTAATACAGAAACCATATTCATCAGCGATTTGTTGCTTTGTTTTAACAACCTCTTTATGAATTTCCATAACGATTAAGTTTAGCTTTTTCAGACTCCCTTTAAATCAGAGATTAATAGTATTTCTAAATATTTTATTGGGATTTTGATCTATATATTTATGCAATTGGCTTTTCTATTTCTATAAAAAGAATTGAATCAACAACATTGGGGGCAACATATGCCTCTTTGGTACTCCTTAACCAGGATTTTAATCATGCACCTATGGGGGAGAAGGTATCTCAGTCATACTAGTTGGACCCGAAGGCAGTAGATTCTCCATTGTAACATACAAAGGATTATAGTTCTTTACTTTTTATTATGGGTTTACTTAAGACTAGAATTGATACAGACATGCTTCAAAATAAAACAGCCAAAATTATGGATTTAACAACTACACGATTGTATCTTTTTCTTAAGAGATATGCATCAAATTCCTTATTCGGTTTTTCAAAGATAATATCATTAATTTTAGGTATCCCCATATCTATGGATTAAACTTCAGTTTTCTTATTGTAAATTTAAAGAAATCAGTGCAAAGAAGTCCATTTCCGCCAACACCCTCTATTCTTCCAACGAATTCAGTATTGAAATCGGAACAAAAGAAACTAACAGTAGCTTCTCCCTGATCGTTGGTCACAATTGAAGGAGCCCACATTAAGGTGTTTCTGTAATCTGGTATTGAAATAGGGACGTATTCCTTATCATAATTTGGTTGATAAAATTCATGTTTCCCATAGTATGCTTTCGTTCTATACAGATTAAATAATTTTAACAACTCCTCTTCCGTATATTTTTGAGGTTTATAATGATATCTCTCTTTTCTCCCAAAATTGTCAAGGTATACTTCTCCTTCAACAGGTTTTCTGTTATCTGCTTCATTCCGGTGAACATTGCAATTCAAAATATTACCTCTACAAACATAGTCCGTGGTATACGGAGTATTAAATTTAGCAAGACTATCCAAGCTTCCGAGATATTTTCCACGAATTGTCCCTTTTGTGTTCCCTTTTATTATGACATCTTTAATAAGAAAAGCACCTCCTTTAGTAACATTTGGTTCAGAGATTTTCATTTCTCTGACAGCAGAATATAATGGAGTGGATATCCTTTTAGAAATCAAAGCATGATTAATACTATCGAAAGGATTGATAAATTCCAGTTTTATTGTTGCCTTTGATGAGGCTATTGGCTTCAAATAAATATATTGTCCTTCCCATTTTCTTAAAAGAGATTGATTTACACTAAAAGAACCTTCAGAATCAACCAGAATTACCTTCTTAACACTATCTTTTTCAGGAGAGAAGGTCAAAATAGAAACCTGGCCTTTGGGGACTCTTTTCCTGCCAATAGCTAAATAGGCAGAACCTTTTATTCCATCAGAAACAACTTCATGATTTGAAGATCTTTTATTAAGGTTTGCCTTGTTCCAAATGTACTTTCTCCACCCCTGGGTAAGAAGTAAAAGTTCCAAAGCAGCTTCCCTATTAACATTTTTTTCATTGAAATAATAACCTGGATTATAAATCCTTCCTTTCAGTTGAGTTGAAAGGTACATATGGGTGAGAATATTGATTGAATCAAATTGATTTTCATAGATTTTATCAAAAACTGTCAGACCGAGATTGGCTTTTATCGGTTTGTTGTTCTCATCCCTTGTTATGATCTTGAGATTGACTTTCCCTCTTGTAAAGAAAATACTATCAGGCAGGATTGTTTGAATTTTTATTCTCTTTTGGGGATTTACATAAACCAACCTTTCTGAAACAGGCATCATTTTATCATTGAAAAGAGTTACCTCAGCAATACCCTGAGGCATGTCCGCTAATGGAACTTTTATTTTTAGATCCCTATCAAGCTTTGCCTCAGTCAGTCCATAAACTACACCTCTTATTTGAACCATGAGATAAATATTTTCAAACTGCCCCTCAAAGTTTTTTGATATAAGAAAGCTTACGTAGTCTTTATCCCGTGATAAAAGTCTTAATGTTAATCCTTCCTGTTCAATTTGCGGGAAGGAATAAGTGCTATCACTCAATGATTCTTTAAGCCTGATATAGTAATTTGCATTTTTAAGCGGCACAAAATCAAAGCTACCCATTCCGTCATGCACAGAGCTGAACTTAAGTTCAATGGAGTCATTTTTATAAAGCGTACCGTTCACCTTTACAGGCTCACCGTTAAAATTTACTGCTTTAAATGCAACTCTGCTTTTGATTCCTGAGATAATTGTTCCACCCTCGGGGAATACATTGAATTGGATTGGATTCTTTCTGCATGTTACGGGGAGTATTACTTCTTCAGAATGATCCTGGTATTTAGAAATAATTACAACTTGTGTCGCTTTCCCAAGAGTTTGTGGTTTGAATAAAAGTTCTTTTTCCTCATTAAGTTTCATTGTCGTCTGAAAAACACTCTGAACATCTCCACTTAATTTTAGAGTAGCAGTTATATCTATTTTAGAGGTATCTTTTTGAAAAACAGGAAGTAGTTTGACCTTTATTGAGTCTGTGCTACCATAATATTGTTTATCGAATTCTGCTCTTAATTGTCGAAGATGGGTAATATCTTTTAACACTTTTACTTTTCTAATTGCAGCAAATTCTGAAGAATCTGCGAAAAATGAATTTGCTGTAAAAGCTTCAATCAAATAGTTTCCTTCATCCATATCCTCTCTAAGAAGAATCCGCCCGTCAGAAAAGCCATCCTCTATTTCGTACTTCTCCTGCCAGACAGCTTTTTTTGTATCTTCTTTGACAAGCTGAAGGTAAAGCGTTTTGCTTAGTTCTGATGGGCTAAGAGTACTTGAATTGAGCAGATAGACTTTAAACCACAGATCTTCCCCTGTCTCGTAAATATCCTTGCTTGTCTGGATATAAGCAAACTCTTGAATAGCATTAATTGACAATTTTTCGAATTTCTTAGCAATCTGGTCTTTAGAGTCCCCATTCATCTGAGAAGACGCGTTGTTCGCAATAAACGGAATTAGGAAAAATATGTAGAAAAATTTTCTATTCATGGTCATAGTATGTATGAATACGACAAATTAAGTGCCAAAATGCACCTTGTACTGAAACTTTAAGAAAAAATATTTATTAGCACAGTATTAGGTAAATTCAAACTTCTCATTTGTGATAGATTCGAGATGAAAGAAACATGAATACCTGGAATCCAATAGAGTGACAGAATTGTTAAAACTTCTGTCGCTTTTCTTCCAAGAACTGGTATAAGATTCTTATCAAGAAAAGCTGTTTTCTCTTTACTATTAAAAGATTTGACCTGAGAGATGTTGATCAAATATGAATAATGACACCATATGAAACCTGACTCCGGAATATACTTTATAAATGCTTTCAGAGGTCTCCAGCAGATGTGTCAGAAGACTAAAAGTCAATAGTGGTGTTCTGATGACAAAAGTCGTATATAAATCAAATGAAAAATTATCTATCATTTATTATCCTGATCCAAAAAGTTTAACTTGGCTTTATGGGTTATGTATTGAATGAGGTGGATCAGAAAAATTATTAATTAAGGAGCAAAGCATTATCCCATTCAGGTTCTATATCAGAAACAGCAGATATCATAGCTAGTCCTATACCGGCAATGCCTTCTAAAAAACCATATTCATCGCATATCCCACCATACTTTTTTGGTTTAACGCATTTGTACCCGGCAAGCCCATCTTTAAAATCAGCCATCTTTAGGCTTTGATTGAACCAATAGATTGCTGAATCTTTGAATTTTTCAATTCCGGTATATCTATAAGAACGATGATAAATATGGGCAATTCCCGTACAACCATGACATAATCCTGCATCTTCTACTTTTGTATCATTCCACTTTATAATATTGGTTGTATGTAAAAGTACATTTATTGCTTCTTGTTTCCAATGCTCATTGTTAAAGATCATAGCAGCTTTCAATAATGCCATAGAAATACCCAAATCATTATAACACCATGCTAGACGTCCTAAATTTTCTTTATAATCATGGTTTTTATAAATATATGATGGGAAAAAGTATTTGCTTAATTTTATATCATTCTTATTAGTTAATAAAAAGTTTATTGCTCCATTTACAAGATTGCTAATTCGTTCACAATCAATATTTGCCTCATAAAAAGAACTCAATACAGAAATAATACTCGCAATTCCGTGTGACAAACTTAGGTTATAGATCATTTCATCTTCTTCCCTTAAAAGTCTAGATTCCCATGTAAAACCGTGAGGAAAGTGCTCAGTATGTTTATCTAATTCATTTACCAGCTCTGTTATATATAAGGCTGATTTTGGATTAGATTTACGATTCAAGTAGTATAAACCAATACCCAATGCTCCGTGAAGATAATCATAATCTCCTGTAGTCATCATTTTAAGCATCACAGGATATAATGCTTCATCGAAACTATCAAGGATTGAATCTGTATCAATCTCAATAAAATCGTTTTGATTTAAATGTTCAATCATCCATCCAATACCTGCCAAACCGCCCGCAAAGGTGGGTGAAATATAACTTTGCCTTATACCCTGAAATATTTCAGATATAATAGGTGATAACTTTTTTTCTAAATCTACTGACTTTGAAAATCTGGAATAGTAAGCCCAAAATAAAGCAATACCAGCTTTGCCTCCTATTAGATCAATATCCTTTGGGAGATTGCCAGACAAGCATTCAGATATTGCAACAATCTTGTTATTGATTTCTCCTATCAGCTTAGGAGAATATGTTATAAGCGTACTCAAAATGGTATCAAATTAGAGATTTTTAAAATATATAAATATTAGATAAAAGCTATCTAAAACAGTATATTGAAATTTGTTTTTGTACATTAATTTCACCATAGAATTTGTTTATTAACTTCATTGATATATGTATCTATTTTATTACTACCGTTTTATAAATGCATAATTAGTAACACTAAAGATTACAATTCACCCCGCGATTGATTAAAAATTCACGGGGTGAAAATTCTTAAATTACTCAATTTATGTAGTTTGGAAATACTAAATAATTGGTTAATGTCATTTGCAATTTAATTAACCTCAACAATGACCTGGAGCAGTACAACACTTATCCTGACATGTCCCTAGGGATCCCTGAGGACAACCAGCAGGGAATTGAGTTTGGAGTGTATTAGGTCTGCAGTCCCCATCAGGACATGTAGGGAGGGTTGGCTGTGTCTGATACCCCCCCTGTATTCCGTTAAGCATAGAATTAGATAGTACGTCTATCTCGATTTTCTCAAGATTTAGCTTAACTGCAGCCTTTTTTAATCCATTTTTCTTTTTCATAATTATAAATTTAATTGGTTATGCCAAAGCAATTTATACCTTTTTGAAATAATTATAAACGGACAAATTCAGCATTAAAAAGAGCTTTTAGGTATTTTAAGGTATTTTTGAATACTTTCCGGAACTCCAAGTTCATTATAGATACATAACTGGTCTTTTGGGTAAATCAGCCCTCTATCCAATTTAATTTTTTTCTTCTTTAAAAGCCTATCAAATGTTTTAATGCAGATACCATATTCACTGGCCATTTGTTGCTTTGTTTTAGCAACCCCATTATGAATTTCCATATCGATTAAGTTTAGCTTTTTTAGACTTCCTTTAAATCAGAGATTAATAGTATTGCTAAAATATATTATTGGGACTTCGATCAATACATTTAATTTTTATCTACACTTTAGCTTCCGCTCTTTTAGTAATATCAATAAGTGTGTTAAAAAAGAGAATAATCTAACAGTTAATCAATGTTTTAAACTTATATCTATCAACATTGACAAGTATTAAAATATTTTAATTATTTAATGTTTAATCGGGATAATGTAAATTTTGTCACTTTTGCATGAACCCTAGTGAAGAAAACTCATCTGGATAATTAACAACTAGTAGCCTATAATCCTCTAATATTCATTTTATAATCAAAATGTACTGATAGCGAAGGGAATGTTTAGATAACCGATCTTAATACTAAAGCTGGAAATCCAGCATAATTATATATGAAACTCTTACAGTCATTCCCCTGAGTTTGCCAGGAGACCATTTTGGTGAAGACTTAACAGCTTTTACAGCTTCATTGTCTATTAATCGGTCCACTCCTTTTGCCACTTTGACATTTGAGACGGTACCATCAGTCTCTACAATAAAAGTTATATATACTTTCCCCTGTATCCCATTAATAGTGGCTTCTTCAGGATATTTGGTTTTCTTCTGAACCCATTCACGGAATTTATTTATATCGCCTCCTTTGAATGTCGGCATAATATCCACTGCTGAATAGATACCATTGCCACCGCCTCCACCTGTTCCGCCTTCAACGCCCCCTGAGTAATTTCCTGTTCCATTAACACTACCATTATCTGAACCATTAATATCGCCTATATCTCCTAAAGCCAAGCCTGTGGAGTCAGATTTTAGTGCAATTGGCTTTTCAACCAGAAGAATTGAATCAACAACTTTTGGGGCAAGATATGCGTTTTCGGCAGCCCTTAACTTTAAGGATTTTAATTGTGGCACCGGTGGAGGAGGAGGCATATCAGGCATATTAGTTGGCCCGGGAGGTTTTAAATTCTCCATTGTTACAAATAAAGAGGAATAAACTTCGGTGCTTTTTTGTCCGGGTTTACTTAAGAAAGGAATTAACACTAAGATGCTCCCAATTAAAACAGCCAGAATAATGGATATAACAACTACACGATTATATCTTCTTCTTAAAAAATATGCACCATATTCCTTATTCAGTTTTTCAAAGATAATATCATCAAAGTCAGGGGTTCTCATTTATTTAAGGTCTATTCTAAGTTTTCTGACATTGAATTTAAAGTTTCCTGAACCTACCAGATTTTCTCCACCTACACCTTCAATGCTTCCAACGAATTCAGTATTGAAATCGGAACAATAGAAACTAACAGTGGCTTCTCCTTTATCGTCGGTTATAATTGATGGAACCCATATTAGGGTATTTCTGTAATCTGGTATTGAAATA
>Ga0302206_1000672_pt1 | contig 13268 bp, 9 predicted proteins | sample II_Fen_E2_1_FD_194581 | JGI IMG/M metagenome (GOLD analysis project Ga0302206, IMG submission 194581) | Peat permafrost microbial communities from Stordalen Mire near Abisko, Sweden - II_Fen_E2_1 | ecosystem: Environmental > Terrestrial > Soil > Wetlands > Permafrost | place: Sweden: Abisko...
GAGATTGAGATATGCAATGACTTTATTATCTGAGTTGAAAAAAGGAACATAAGCTGATATATATTCCAGATTGCCGATTTTCTCCTTCTGGTAATATTCACTTTTTGCCAGATCCTTGACATTAAGATAAGCAATATTGTTAATGCGCTGACTTGTAAGGTCCTTATCAAAAATTTCATGCCTGGAAGTTTCAATAAGAAATCCATTAATATTGTACAGATTAATATCAGTATTGAAAATATTCGAAAGCTTAATGAGAAGTTCGTTAAGTGATGAATATCCGCTTCCTTTCCAGTCAGAGGAAAGATACTTCTCAGTGGAAAGCTTATTATCGAGATCCAGATAAACCGAATTAAGTTTTTCCTTTATATTTTCATAATGTTTTGACTTATATTGTCCGATTGTAATATAAGCTACAACGATTCCTATCATTATAAAAGAAACCAGAAGTATTCCGATATATGAGAGTTGCAGTTTCTGCCGGAAGTTAAAGATATTAACACGTCTTATATCCGGCTTTCTTATTAACATGATAATAATATTGGAAAAGAATAGGAGAAAGGCAAAGAGGTATGCGAAGGAGATTATAATATTACCAGATGTAAGTCTGGGTCTCGATATAACTGAAGTGGTATTTCCGTTTTTATAAAGAACGTGGTTATACCCTTCATCTCTAAAGATCCTGTAATCTGATAATTTATCAACATACTCGGCATCAGTTTTATCATATGGGAATTCACCAGTATGCAGAACCATCTCACCGTTGATATATTTGGCAAAAGAGTAATCTTTCAATCCGGCATATTGGTGGTATTTCTTGTCAAGAAGCAATTCAGAATATCCAGGCTGGAATACGTTCACATCACTGTATAATTCAATGAATAAGCCATTTGTTTTGTTTTTACCTGATTTATAATATGACATGCCAAGGTAATAAGATCTTCCTCCTTGATTATCAATAAAATAAAAATTTGTCCCGGTCAATCTGCGACCATTCCTCTTAATACGATCGTCAAAAAAACCAAAGCAGTTCTGAGACTTGCCACTACTGTTACCTATTTGTAAAGACTGATTATTTTGGCACAGATAGAGGCTAAAATGATAATTCTTCCAAAATCCGGTGAAGTAATTATCCTCAATGTAGTTTGATATTTTTTCTACATTGTCTTTATTGAACTGATCCACCTTCATCGTATTGGTAATAATACTGTCCTTCTCGATCAAAGGCCATAAATTGAGTAATAGATGTTCAGCCTCAGGATCATGTTCAGTTGAATACGAAACCACTTGAATTTTAAGATTTTCTGTAATCTTTTCTTCTGACAGAATTGTAATTAAATAAAGAAAATATACCCCGGAAATCAGGGAAATAAATACTGTAACAGTAAAAAGCGAAAACTCATTTTTTGTTGATATCCGGATACTGGTAACCAGAATAAAATAATAAATTGTTAAAGTGATCAGTTCTTCAGGGTTGCTATTAAAAAAGAGTATAGGAATAATCATTGAAATGAATATAGAAAATATGACTGTTCCTATATTTAATTGTTTTACACTCTGGAATATTTTAAAGAGATAAATGACCGGAATCATCAGGAGCAGGCAAAGGGAAGCAAACCCGGCCATACTAAACACATTCAATTCCAGCACTTTAAATGTTTCAAAATTAATGTTTGAAGTTGATATCAGCATGCCGAAAATCCAGCGGTAGAGACATAAGATGAATGCTCCAGTCATAAGAGAAATTGAAAGAAAAAGATTGTTCTTAATACCATTTTCTTCCTTCCTCTCCTTTATCGTGAAATGACGGAAAAGAATGGTGGAAAAAGAGGCCAGTAGAATACCCAGAATGACGAGGTGACCCAGAGATGGTATAAACCTATTAAGAGAAAACCTGTATGGCGAGAAAAGTTCAGTTTGAAAAACAGCATGTGGTTTTCCGGTAAAGAGAATAATCATATAAATCAAAGCAAAAACAAGCAGAGCAAGAACAACCCCAATCAATCCTTTTCCTTTACTGTCAAATAATTTAACAAGTTCAAATGCAAGTAAAATTATCAGAACAAATGCTCCCATCCAAAAGCATAACGGTATAAAAATAAAACAGCTATTCTCTTTAACTTCCGGGAACACAAGAGAAAAGAGGAAATCACCTTCTTTATCAAAAACATGGAAATCAGATGCTTTCTTATCAATACTCATGTCAACTTTTTCTGGTATCTTGAATATCTTTCCGAATCCGTTCTTGATGATATTATTTTCAAAACCATAATCTGTGTGTAACCTGAGTAACGCTACTATTTTCTCATTTCTTGACTGAATGGATTTTGTAAGAAACCATCCATTCTGGAAAAAAACTAATGGTTTGGCAAAAAGTGAATCGATGAATACTGTAGGTACTTCAAACTCATTATCCGACCAGTAGACAAGCTTATTGTCAAAATATTCAAGAATACTTATCCGGTTGTGCTCTGCAACTGAATAAAGATTATTATCTGATATCAATCCCTGATGATTCGAATTCGCCAGTACAGGTTTTATTGCATTAAGGATGTCATCCATAATTCTCTCTTCCGCAACCAGTGTTTTATTAAACTTCTTCGTTCTGTAACGATACTCAAAATCGCTAAAGTAAAATGATTCTGCGACAAGTGCCAGAAGTATTAACACTACAGTCAGTATTGAAAGAAAGATCGGATAACGATTGGCTCTCATTGAATAATTTATCAAAGCTTATTCATGGTGATAGGGCTCTCCCTTAATTATTGTAAATGCCCTGTAAAGCTGTTCAAGAAACAATAATCGTACCAGCTGATGAGGAAAAGTCATTTTTGAAAGAGACAGTTTGTAATCGGCCCGGGAATAAATATCTTCTGAGAAGCCCCAGGGACCACCTATAACGAATACAATCCTTTTTTTTGGAAGAAAAAACAATTTTTCCAGAAATCCTGAGAATTCGACTGTTTTGAATTCCTTGCCTTTTTCATCGAGCAAAATAACATAATCATCATCATTTATCAACTGTGAAATTTTTATTGCCTCCTTACTCTTTTGTGCCTGAACGGGCATGTTTTTTGTATTTTTTAATTCCGGGAGCGTCATGATTTCAAACACAGTGTATTTTTTTATACGGTTTGCATATAAATCAACCAGAGCTGAAATGTTTTTATCTGTTGTTTTTCCGTTTTGCAATAATGTGACCTTCATAGTAAATGATTCGGAAATGAACTATACATTTACAAAAATAGATAAAAAGGTCAAAGAATGTTAAATATTCAAATTAGTATTAAATTTGTAATGCATTGATTTGTTTGTCCGCAATATTAAAACTGAATCGATATGAAATCTGTAAATATTATTCCGGTAGTATTAATAACCATTAGCTGCCTTACTGCAGCTGCTCAGGACCAGTCAAAAATACCCGGAGGCATTGCAATTGCTATAAAAGCCGGAAATGCTGCAGAATTATCGAAGTATATGAATTCTACAATTGAGCTTCTTCTGCTCGATAAAGAGGATTTCTACAAAAAGAATGTCGCAGAAACTATTCTCAGGGACTTTTTTGCCGAGTATCAGACTAAAGATTTTACTATTGGTCACCAGGGCGCAAAAAATGATGCACAATATGCCATAGGCAACCTTAAGACAGAAAAAGGAGACTTCCGTGTTTATTTTCTGCTTAAAAAAGTTGACCAGGAATTGCTTATACATCAGATACGTATTGAATCTGACAATGGGAAATAGAATTCTTAGGGAATTCATTTTAAAAAGCCTCGCTGAAGATGTAGGAGATGGTGATCACTCATCACTGGCATGTATTCCTGCAGAATCAAACGGGAGGGCAAAGCTTCTAATTAAAGAGAAAGGAATTCTTGCCGGAATAAGGGTAGCAGGCGAACTTTTTTCTGTAATCGATAATGATCTGAAATTTGATAAAATTCTGGAAGACGGCACTCATATTTTTCCAGGGGATGTTGCATTTTATCTTTCCGGCCGACAGCAATCAATTCTTAAATCAGAACGCCTGGTTCTGAATATCATGCAAAGAATGAGCGGAATTGCTACAAGCACACAAGAATATGCGATCTTGCTTAATGGATTGAAAACCAAGATACTTGATACAAGAAAAACTACTCCAGGGTTTAGATTTCTTGAAAAAGAAGCAGTAAGAATTGGCGGGGGTAATAATCACCGGATGGGTTTATACGATATGATCATGCTGAAGGATAATCATATCGATTATGCCGGGGGAATTGAAAAAGCTATACAAAAAACGAGGGATTATCTGAAGAAGAAGAACCTGAACCTAAAGGTAGAAATTGAGGCCAGATCGATGGATGACATAAAAACTATACTTTCAACCGGAGGTGTGGATCGTATAATGCTCGATAATTTCAGTATTGAGGATACACTTATGGCAGTTAAAGAAATTTCAGGTAAGTTTGAAACAGAATCTTCCGGGGGAATTGATCTTTCAACAATAAGAGCCTATGCCGAATGCGGTGTTGATTACATTTCTGTTGGAGCACTCACTCATAATATCAAAAGTCTGGATATGAGCCTTAAAGCTATTTAGACTATGAACCTAAAGGAAGTAACGGCATTCAACGACAAGGAGAAAATCAGGAAACTGGTTCTTCCGGGTTTTGACGGGGTTCCGATCAGTCAGGTAATAACTTTCGTAATCAAAGGATTTCGTAAAGGTGTTCTTGTAACCAGAGCTTCATCTATTGCATTCAATCTTCTGATGGCGCTGCTGCCTGCCTCTATTTTCCTTTTTACACTAATCCCATTTATTCCTATTCCCAATTTTCAGCAGGAGCTTATCAAACTGTTTGAAAACATACTCCCTTCAAATGCTTTCAATTTTCTCGAAACAACTATTATTGATATTGTTACTCATAAGAGCCGGGGTCTGCTTCTTTTTATGCTGATTGCGACAATTATATTTTCCACAAATGGCATTCATGCAGTCATACATGCGTTCGTGGTATCGGCACACACATTTAAAACGCGATCGTGGTTAAATCAGCGTAAAATCTCTGTTATTTTGCTTTTGATAGTCATTTTCATGATCTCAACTGCCGGATTTCTCGTAATATTCGGAAAGTTCGCTGTAAACAGACTTGTACAGCTCCATATAATTAAAAGACAGTTTGTTTTATATTTTCTGATATTCCTTAAGTGGATACTAATTGTTCTGCTTCTTTTCCTGGCAATATCCTTCCTCTACTATTTTGCACCTGCCAGAAGAACCGGTTTTAAGTTCTTTTCCCCCGGGTCAACACTGGCAACATTGTTATTCATTCTGACTTCGCTGGGATTCTCAGCGTATGTGAATAATTTCGGTCAGTATAATAAACTATATGGCTCCGCAGGAACGCTAATGGTCATTCTTATCTGGCTCTATCTCAATTCAATAGCTATTCTCATAGGATTTGAACTGAATGTCAGCATAATGGATGCCAGGGCAGAAGATGCTGAAAGACTACAATCAGTTAGCTGCAATGAAGAAACTTCCTGACCAGAGAACTAATTTCTTCATTTTTATTATACAGTTTTTCACTGAGCCCTTTATCGTCAAATATTTTCAATTTTGAGACGACATTCTCAATAACACCAGCAGGGAAAACGCCATCCCTTTCAAAATAATCTCTCTGGGCTAAAAGGCATTCAGCTGATTCCCAGCATGAAGCCGGTAGTAACTCCAGGTTTTTCTTTTTTCCTTTATTCTGATTCTGAAAAATATTGTAATCAACATAAAGTTCTTCTGCTCTTTTTAGAGCATTATCCATTTCAAGTCCATGCTCTGTAGCAACAACCAATCCTGCAAAAAGCTTATAAATATCGGCTGAGCCATCAGGGGACCTCAGCTCGACAGTTTGTTTAGATGGCATCTTTTCAAACTCTGCAATATCTGCAGGATTAGCGTCTTTAATCATATTGGTTGCTCCATTCCAGCCAAGTGGGACACGGATAAGAACCGAACGGTTCCTGTCGCCCCAGCATATATTCGTCGGCGCTTCCTGTTGAGGAACTAAACGAAGGTAAGAGGTAGGAATAGTATTGCCAAAAGCCGTAAGAGATTTGGACAGATCGAGAATACCGGCAATCATTTTTTTAGCAACATTGCTAAGTTTGCCGTTTTCAACCATCAGATTAACCCCGTCTTTCTCCAGCATCATGTGAATATGCATTCCTGATCCAGCTTTTCCAACAGTTATCTTTGGCGCAAAACTGACTTCAACACCATATTCAGACCCCAGGATCCGTATAATCCACTTGGCAATAAGAAGCTGGTCAACGGCTTCATCTATCTCAACCGGCATGAATTCAATCTCATGTTGTTCGAAATCTTCTCCATCTTTTGAAAAACTTCCTACTTCAGAATGACCATATTTAATCCTGCATCCGGCTTTAGCACACAACTCAAGGGCTTCAATCCGGAGATCTTCAAATTTAGCGAAGGGTTTTGACTGATGGTATCCTTTCTGATCAACAAGCGGGTACAGATCATCGTGATAAGATTTGATATAATACTCCAGTTCCCCGAATGCTTTCATCCTGTAACCTGTTTTCTTCATAAACCTCGAATATGCCTTTCTCAGAATGTATTCCGGTGCGCTTTCAAGAGGTTTTCCATCATTGTTATAAAATGAACACAGGATTTCCAATGTGGGTATTTCTGTAAAAGGATTCACAAAGGCTGTTCTGTATCGCGGGATAATATATAAATCGCTGGCATCCGATTCAATGAATGAGAACAAACTTGATCCGTCAACTCTTTCGCCTGCTGTCAGAATTGATTCGAGATGATCCCTGCTGAATGGAACAAAGTTCAGTGACTTAAGTCTGCCATCGTCAGCTACATACCTGAAATTGAGCATTGCAATTCCCTTTGCTTCTATGAATTTTATTATGTCGTCGCGAGTAAAATCCTTTGATGGTTTTTTAAGAAACTGAACCAGCTCATTCTGATTCAGGAGAATATCGTTATTATTCTTCATTCGGGTAAAAAGATTAGTTAATGGGTCAAAAATATATATTAATCTTCTGCCGAATTATGATAAATGTTGTTTTGAGATGACAACCAGTGTTTCCAGGTAAAACTAAATTAAATTGTTGATATTCAACATAATATACTGTTATGATTCCTGGAGATCCCTCGCTTAGCTCCTTCTCCCATTTGGATACTTATCAATAACCACTTGTCGCGTCAATGTTGGACTTGTGAAATATTACTTAAACGCAGATTCTTCTCCTGTCAAGGGGGAAGGGGCATTTCGAGGGGAATATATAACCGAAAAAAAAGCTGCCTCAATTGAGACAGCCCTTTTAACTAACTAACAAACCATGCTGATGAAAAAGAAAATTAAGATTAAAAATTTATATCAACCTGTGCGGTAAAAGTGTTGGCATTCTGGTTATTGGTATTATAATATGCTTTTTTGTTATTGTAGATATCATATCCAAAGATTACTGAAACATTTTTTGAAAAAGCCCATGAAGCGCCAAAGCTCAGGGCTCCCAGGTAATTTTTGCCACCCTGGTAATCGACCGCAAGCCAGAGTTTATCAGATATTTCTGTCATTGTTCTGTCCCATGATAAAAGAATCCCGCTTTTTGCCTTATTCAGATTTTCATCGACAAGAACTTTGTCATTACCTGTGTAATAGCCTGCAGAGAGCCTTCCAAGAAACGGTATTGTCTTTGCAATTTCACCATATAAAATATTATAATTGGTAAGATTCTTTTTTAATCCAAAGTTGTAAGCCCCAAGCGCAATAGCCGGAGAACCTTTAAATAACGCACTTTCAGGAAACCCGATTTTTGCGTTGAAATAAACTGGAAAGTTATCATAATTGATGTCGCCCATATATAAATAGTCAACACCAATTTCTCCCTGAAATTTCTCGAATGGTAATAATCCTGTAGTAAAACCGGCATCAAATATACCTGCCCCCCGGATGCCATTTATATTTGAAGTCCTGGTGTAGTTATCGAGACCTAAATGCATAGTTTTCCACTTTTGAAAATCCGTGGAAGGGATCCATATCTGGGTCGAAGCTGTTGAAAATGCAAACTCACAACTAACACTAAACGCAAGGACTATAATTATTAAGAGTTTTTTCATGTTAAATTGATTTTGAATTAATAAATATACAAATATTGTATTGAAAGATGACAGTCAGAGAGAGAACCATAGTGGGAATTAAGATTACTCTCCCGACTGCCAGCTAACATTATCTGGATAATGGAGTTTCAATGTTTTTGTCCATCTTTGTTCCTGAATAGCCGTCAATGCCCATTTCAGGAAGATCGAGACCTTCCAGTTCAGATTTTGCTGATACCCTGTTACCTATTATCAGATCTATCACTTTAAAAACTGCATAAGATATCAGACCTACATATATCAGGTTGGCCAGTATACCGATAATTTCAGCTATGAGCTGACCTCCGTCGCCATAAAATAATCCTTTTACTGTTCCGGCAACCCCATTCCATCCATCACCATAAGTACCATCGGCAAATAATCCAAGCGATATAACTCCCCATGCACCATTTACACCATGGACAGAGATAGCGCCAACAGGGTCATCAATTTTTGCTTTTCTTTCAAAGAAGAATGTTGCTTCAACCACAAGGACACCTGCTATAAGTCCGATTAGAGCAGCGCTGCCGACGGTAACAAATGCACAGGGAGCAGTAATAGCAACCAACCCTGCTAACAACCCGTTACAAATCATACTGACATCTGGTTTTTTGGTTTTAAACCACCACATATATAACATTGAAGCGAAAGCTCCGGTTGCAGAAGCAATCATTGTATTGACGGCTACTACTGCAATTCTGAGATCACCACCAGCGAGTGTTGAACCAGGGTTGAAACCGAACCATCCGAAAGCCAGAATAAAGGTTCCGATTACAGCCATAGGTATACTGTGTGCAGGAATTGCATTAGGTGATCCGTTTTTATTATACTTTCCAAGACGAGGTCCAAGTATCCATGCTCCCACCAGAGCAATAACACCACCTGTCAAATGTACAACTGATGAACCGGCAAAATCAACATGTCCGTGTCCAAGACCAAACTCCTTACCCAGAGTAGTTAACCAACCGCCGCCCCATACCCAGTTGCCATAAACAGGGTAAATAATTGTCCCAACTGCTATTCCGTATAAAACAAATGCAGAGAATTTCCATCTTTCAGCCATAGCTCCTGTTGGAATTGTAGCCGTTGTGTCCATAAAAACCATCTGAAAAAGGAACAATGAAAATACAGCTACATCGTATGTTCCACTGAGGAAGAATCCTTTTGAACCTATCAGTCCGAAAGTGTGACCAAAAAGCTTAATTGTCAGTTCATGGTTTAATCCATCAAAGCCTCCCATTGTAGTTATTGCCCCCACACCTCCAAACATAATTGCAAAACCGCATAGCCAGAAACCAAGCATACCAAGAGGGTATATCATTAAATTCATTGCCATAGTATGTGCAACGTTTTTTGCACGGGTCAATCCGGTCTCTACCATTGCAAATCCGGCCTGCATGAACATTACCAAAAAACCAGTAATCAAAGTCCACATGATGTTGAGAGCAACCTTATTGTGTCCTACCTGATTAGCTACTTCAAGTATAGTAGGTGATCCTGGGGTTGCAGCGGTGATTTCCGAAGCTGTACCTGTATTTGTTCCAGTAGGATCAGGATTTTTGGGACCATCAGCATAACATACGGGTCCGATAATTATTAATAAGGCGGTTATGAGTAATATAAGTTTTTTAATCATCGTTGTAAGTTTTAAATAATTACTATTTAGTTAATTTCTCGTCGCCCGGACCAGCAGTAGAAGCTTCACCACGGGCACCATTGCTTATCCTTACTGATTCTTCAATATTATAACAGAAGATCATCCCATCACCTATTTCACCGGTGAATGCTGCTTTTTCAATACAGTCAATGGTCTTTTGAACATTGACATCCCGAAGCACGAGTGAGATAAAAATCCTGGATATGTACTGAGTGTCGTAAACTGTTCCCCGGTAGCTGTGATGTCCCCGCAAATGTTCATTTCCTATTCCTGATGCATCCCAGTAGGAAAAGAAGTCGATGCCAATCTCTTTAAGCTGTGCTTTGACATCTTCAAATTTTGTGGTCCTGATAATTGCTTCAATTTTCTTCATACATTCTGATTTTTAGTTATTATTGCTTTCTTCTTTAATTCGTCTGTTAAAAAGATACTTTGATGTATATTTTAATACATGTTTGACATATAGGCCAAATACATGCCAATATTTAAGATGTCAGCCTGACATAGAAATGCACCACTATGTATCCATCTGTTATCATGATAGTTACAAAAGATTAAAAATAATATTCGACTTTTTTAAGACTTTGAAAAGACTACGTATAAGTAAGAATGAACAAAAAATCCTACGAAATTGTAGGATTTAATTCAACCGACAGAAAACAATAAGGTATATCTCTTATTTATAGAGTATTACAGATTATACTCCTGAGGCACGTTTATACTTTTTGAAGATTACAGGATCAATCTGGTACTTTTTAATCCTGAGTCCCATCATACGCTCGGTAAGCTTGAGCTGGTCAGCAGCTTTTGAGATGTTTCCTTTCGACAGGTTTAATGCATCGATCAGCATTTGCTTCTCTACATTCTCAAGGATAGCTTCCAGTCCACCGTCAAGACGCGAATGGGTGGAGGCTGCGCTCTGAAGTGTCGGAGGAAGATTATGAGAGCGGATTACCCTGTCGGAGCTGAGGATACTGGCGCGTTCAACACAGTTTTCAAGTTCCCTGATATTGCCAGGCCAGTGATATGTCATTAACAAGTCTATAGCTGTTGAACTGATTCGCTTTATCTCAAGTCCATGTATATTATTATATTTTTCTATAAAATGATTTACAAGCAACGGTATATCTGCCCTTCGTTCCCTCAACGGCGGGATAAACATCGGAAATACATTTAACCGGTAATATAAGTCTTCGCGGAATTCGTTTTTAAGCATAAGTTCTTCCAGATCTCTGTTTGTGGCAGTTATGATACGTACATCAGCCTGGATGGTCTCGCTTCCTCCCAGCCTCTGGAATTCTTTTTCCTGCAGTACTCTTAACAGCTTAACCTGAAGGTTTGGAGAAAGATCTCCAATCTCATCAAGAAATATTGTGCTTTTTTCGGCCAGTTCAAAACGACCTTTGTGCAGTTTGTCAGCCCCGGTAAAGGCTCCTTTTTCATATCCAAACAGTTCGCTTTCAATGAGCATCTCCGGTATTGCCGCACAATTAATGCTGATCATCTGCATTTTACTCCTGGAACTTTGATCATGAATTGCTTTTGCTACCAGCTCTTTTCCAACACCACTTTCACCTCTGATCAGGATTGTCGCATTTGTCGATGCTACCCTGGATATCAGGTCATAAACTTCCTGCATTTTACCCGATTCTCCTACAAGTGAAGTGATGCGGTCATTATAACTGTAGAGTCCCTGTTCTCTTAATTTCCTGTAATGAAGTTTATCAAGTTCTTCTATTTTGTCCTGTCGCGATCTTACCAGTCTCGCGAACATTGAGGCCATAATAGTAAGTAACTCCAGTTCATTCTGAAAGGAGCGTTTGGAAACATATTTTAGTTTTACGCTTAAGGTCCCTATTATTTCATTTTTTGCTTTTATCGGGACACATATGAAGGAATCTTCATCGTCATTTTTTGTTGTCGATTTGGTTTTATTCAGATAGCGCGGCTCATCAGATATATGTGGAATAATTACAGGCTCACCAGTTTTAACTACTTCTCCGATAATCCCTTCTCCGATTTTATATTCACCTCTTTCTTTCTGTTCCTTCGTTAAACCATAGCCAACTTCAATATAAATTTTCGAAGAGTTGCGGTTAAGAACCGTCAGAAAAGCCTGGAGAATTCCAAGTTTTTTAGCCATTTCTTCCATTACCTGTATAATGGCTTCCTCGAGATCAGAACTTTTTGCAACAATATTACTGACCTGATAAAGAATAGACAAATTATCTGAGTGATCTATCATGAAATACGGGTAATAAATTCCTCGGGTATTTACTGTTTAAAGTTACTAATAAATTGCAAAGTGCATACTTCCGGGTGTTTTTGACTTTCTGCAATTTTTTTCATTACTTTCGGGACGACAAATCAGCCAAAATGAATAAGTGGATATTCATACTTTTTCCTCTGCTGCTTATAAGCTGTAAAGAGAAAAACTCCAAGACTTACTTTACACCTGAAAAAGCAGCCGGGTACTTTAAGAATATTGAAGAAATATGTAACCGCGATAGTGGTAAATTATGGGGGAAAAACCTCTATGGTCCTATTATGTTTGTAGACCGCACAAGCCGCAGAATAATTGCCAACCAACCCGATAAAGAAGGTCTTTTAAAAGAAAAAGATAAAGTATATACTGGTCTGTATCCAAAGGAACTGTTGGTTAGCAATGCTCCGGTAAAATTCGGCGGAACGCAATTTGCCATGACCCCTCTTCCAGACGAAGAAATTGAATACAGAATTAAAACAAGGGCAATTCATAGTTTGTTTCACAGGTTCCAGGAAAATGAAGGAGTTCTTCCTTCAACCTTCAACGCAGCCAATATGGATGAAAAGGAGGCAAGGCTGTGGATCAAACTGGAGTGGAAAGCTTTACGAAAAGCAATTAATTCCACTGGTGAAGAGCGCCAGCTTGCCATTAGGGATGCACTCATTTTCAGAGGATCCAACAGGGAACTTTATCACAAGTATGCAGATGAGGAAAACAAGTTTGAAACTTTTGAGGGACTGGCAACTTTTACTTATACTCTGCTCTGCACAAATACTCCCGATGAATTTAAAACAAGGCTTTTCGAAAATCTCGACAGGATTTATGCAATGCAGTCATACGCCAGGTCATATGGCATAATCCACGGAGCACTTTATGCATCGCTTCTTTATGATAAAGGATATGACCTAAAAAAAATAAATACCGGTAGTTTTGATCTTGGGAATGCTGTAAAAGAACAATATAATATTGATCTGCCTCCAATTTGCAGAGATGTTGCAGGCAGTCTCGCAGTAAATTATGAGATTGAAGCTATTAACAAAGAAGAAGAAAAACGTGATGGAGATATAAAAGAAAGCATTCACAACCAGATAAGCATTTTCACAGAGAAACCGGTTGTTTTTCTTGAACTTGAAAGTCCCTATTTTGATTTCGAACCTGAAGATATTCATTCACTCGACACTCTTGGAACTCTT
>Ga0302206_1000674_pt1 | contig 13240 bp, 9 predicted proteins | sample II_Fen_E2_1_FD_194581 | JGI IMG/M metagenome (GOLD analysis project Ga0302206, IMG submission 194581) | Peat permafrost microbial communities from Stordalen Mire near Abisko, Sweden - II_Fen_E2_1 | ecosystem: Environmental > Terrestrial > Soil > Wetlands > Permafrost | place: Sweden: Abisko...
ACCTTTCTGGAGATAGCAATCACCAAGGATATCCCAGATATTCTGACTGAGAAGATCACCTTTTGCACCAATTTCAAGAAATATTTTGATTGCTTTGTCAATCTCTCCTGTTTTATAATAACAATATCCAAGCTGATATTTGTCTTCTCTCGCACTGGCCTTTGCTGATGTTGAATACTTCTCAAGGTAGGGTAATGCTTCCTTATAATTCTCCTTGCTGTAATAAGCATCTCCTATGAATCTGTAAAGTTCAACAGCCCTCGTTTTTCCTGCTGATTTAAGAAGATCAGGTGCCATCGACAGAATGCCGTCATAATCTTTTTCGAGATATAAAATCTGAACAATATAAAATGGCACTATAGCTCCGAAAGTCTCATCTTCTTTCAGGCGCATGAATCCTTCCATGGCAGTATGATACATCTTCTGTTCATAAGCTATCTGTGAATAATAATAAACAGCCGGGGGAGTATACTCTGTATCAATATCTTTTATCTCGGAAAACATAAGGAGCGCCCTGCTTTGATCACCTTTGATATAAAGAGAATATCCCAGTCTGAAAAAATATTCCGCCAGCTTATCTGATTTCAATTCCTGCCTGTTAACGCTTTCATAATATATTACTGCTTTCCTGTAGTTTTTATTCTGGTAGAAATAGTTCCCTAATTCGAGTCTTGCATCATTAATCCTGGGACTTTCGGGATGGGAATATATGAACATCATCATCCTGTATTCGGCATCGGGATTGAAGAGCTTTATTGCGGCTATTGAACTGTAATACTCAGCATCCGCTACAAGAATGAGATTGGATTTATCTCCATTTCTGATAAAAGAATCAAAAAGTCTTATTGCAGCCGGGTATTTTTCTTTATTGAACATTTCCATTCCCCTGTAAAATTCTGATCCAATCTCACTAACGGTAAATGGTACCTGGGAAGAGACCGGAAGCCAGAATATCAAAAGAAAACTGAATATAAAAATGAGTTTGTTTCTGTTCATAACTTATTTTGTTTGGCACTTCATAAAAAATCACTGTTTAAATGGCAGATCAGATAAATCATATATAATACATTAATACTTAGCCACATATAACCGAAAACAGATAATTTTTAATTAATCGTAAAATTACAACTATTAAACGCCGTCAGCCGGCCTTTATTACTGATTTTATCAACATATAAATGTTAATTATCAATTCTTTCCTTATTTTGCACATTAAATCACCGGAAAATGCAGGATAATCTTCCATTGGATGTTATTATTGAGCTGACTGACTGTACTATATGGCAGCAGAATCATTTAGTGCTGTCAAAAATTAATCTTCGTGTGGGAAAAGGTGAGTTTATTTATCTTGTGGGCAGAGTTGGCAGCGGAAAATCGAGTCTTATCAAAACTCTAAACGCTCAGATACCATTGAAAGAGGGTGTGGGACTTGTTGCAGGGTATGATCTCTCAAAAATTAAGAATAAAGAGGTTCCTTACCTCCGCCGAAAGATCGGAATCGTCTTTCAGGATTTCCAGTTACTTACCGACAGATCTGTAAATGAGAATCTTGAATTTGTTCTGAAAGCAACAGGATGGAAAAACAAATCGGATATAGAAACACGTATTGGCGAGGTCCTTGAAAAGGTGGGTCTTGGTCTGAAAGGTTATAAAATGCCCCATCAGCTCTCAGGAGGAGAACAACAACGTGTTGTTATCGGCAGGGCGCTTCTGAACGATCCTGAAATCATTCTGGCTGATGAGCCTACCGGAAACCTCGACCCTGAAACTTCAGAAGGTATATTAAGGCTTCTTACTGATATCAGCAAGACCGGCAGGGCTGTAATTGTTGCAACACATAATTATACTCTTCTGAAAAAATTCTCTGCAAGAACACTTAAATGTGATAATGGCGAGCTTGTAGAAGTCATTAACGATGAGGAGATGGAGCTTTTGCAATGAAAGACGTAATGGCGCCTTACTTTAACATCCTTACCGGCCAGAAAAGCCTGTTGCGATAAAGACGATAAAAAGGAACTTTTTCACATCCGAATGACTCAACAAAAGAAGCAACTGAGGGTATTGAGGAGCCTGCGAAATCGAGGATGGTTCTTGTAGATGAATAATTTTTTATTAATTCATTGACAACAAAATAACCAATTCTTCTTTCCCTGCTCTTAGGTGTGTTAACTACAAACAGGATTGTCTTATTTCCATGTATTTCAATAAGAAAAATCCCATATATCAGCTTTTTTCTGGTGCCTCTTACTCCTATCATTTTCCCCTTTTTATTAATAATACAAAAGTTCATCAGATTTTTAAGACGCTGATAATCACGGACCTTTATTCCTTTAATATCTTTACCTTTATTCTGCATGAAGAGATCGATAATCTCATCCGGAGTAATTTCAGAAACCAGTTCAGGGCTTTTTCTGGCTGATGTTTCCACATTTCGTTTGCAATGATTCGAAAAATTATTGAATAATGTTTCATACGGTCGTGAAAGATCCAGTTCAAAATTTACCTTTTCTGACACTTTATATCCGCCTGTGATAATTTTCTGACCTATGCATAAATCGATAAACTTAAAGAAATCAGGCATGTACTCAAGAAACTCACCAATTACCTTGGATACTTGATTATCCGGAGAAAATACACCCAATTGCTGCAGGAAAACAGGAGTAGCTATATATTGTATTCCGAAGCGGCTGAATCCCGGAATAGGAAAGACAGAATCGTAGTCATCATCAACAAGTGCCTGCCAGCCCGGAGCCATTATGTCAAGATACCAGGAATACGCATAAGGTTTAGCCCCGGAAGTATTTTTAATACAATTATCCCACTGTTCTTTGTCTATTTCATTATTCTTAAGGTAAACTATCATGGCTTCTGGTTTTTGATAATAAATTCAAAAACATCTCTCCAACCCTTCCATTCCTCATTATCAAGCAAGGATGTATTATGCCAGATACTTACAAAAAGTCCTCCTGCTTTTCTTGTTTCGCTTATCATTTTTAAAATGACCTCTTTTGCGCCGAAGGGATCAAGTTTTTTATAATCGTACAGTGTACCGTCCATTACCTGGAAAGGAATAATCCTAAGGTTGGTCAGCTTATCATCAGATACATTATAAAATAAATAAGGTCGGGCTATACCTGCCCTGAAACCCGGTTCTTCGGGATAACCCATCGAGTAATCTTCTGAGATACCTGCATTAAGAATATTAATATAAGACCGTGGCATAAATAATCTTATAAAGTGAAAACGGCTAAAGTTCACCTCTTTTGCAATGATAGATTTCAGACGATCTGCCTCAATATTAATAAGTGATCCGTCTCCGCCTGCAATAAATGAAGGATGAAGACCAATCTGGTATTTTTCTCCGATTTTATGAATCAGGTTCCGGTATTCATCATTTTTCCAGGAAGGGTTCTTGTCATATTTTGAACGGTTCCCTACCGGAAAAAAGAATCTTGTGTCGGTACCGGTTTTCTCAATGTTTTCGATCATATAATCAAATACATCAAATGGATCTTTTTCTCCTTTTGTCATGATCCTGTACCTGCCGCTTACCGTTTCAGGAGTGCTGTTTTTGTCAAGGAATAACCCTCCTATCGATCTGAAAATGTTCTTTCCCTGATATGCAAACGGCTGATCCGTATCAATTGTCAACAGAGCTCTGTATTCATTACGTTTGAAAACAAGGGTCGGGAACCGTTTGAGAAAAGCTTTTGACATCTCTTTGGCCCACAGATCGATGACAGGCTTCCCCAGAAAACCGTTTTTAAAAGCAATAGAGTTGGAACAGGGAAATCTTCCAAAAGTGTCAGGAGTAAATTCCAGATATTCCTCATACCTGCTTACAAGATAAAAAGATGCCGCAAATATGTCAAAAGGGAGATCAGAATCAGACTTAGTCTGGAAAAATACCGGTAACCCTTTCCACTCGCTTATAATTATCTGCTTTGAGAGAATTCCTTTTTCAAATAATATTGAGTCGGGACATATTTTAAACGAACCGGATATATTATCAGGGGAATAATTAATTACAGGATGTTTCCCCAGCTTACGTTTATCAGTGATAATTTCCCAGTGTAAACCGAGAATATCTCCAAGGATAATACCTGCTATATATCTGAGTCGGGGAGCATCCTCTGCCGAATATATTTTTACCGGTCCTGAATCCATAATTACAAATTTATGTAATTACTTGTAATCTAATGGTATAATGTTGGGGAATTCTACTATATATTTTTAAGCGTGTTTATGGTTACTTTTTTAGAATAATTTCCTTATCTTTGCGCCCAAATTAACAAAGTGATTTCCACGAAGCGTTGTTAAGCATTTTGCCCAGTCTGCATTTGAGTTCATTTCGGCCGGGATTACAAATCCATCGCTCCCGGAATCACATCATAAAAACTAATAATGATAAATTTTGAAGAGATGGGATTCACTCCCGGTATCCTGAAAGCGATTCAGGAGCTTGGATTTGAAAACCCGATGCCCGTGCAGGAAAAAGTTATCCCGTTAATGCTGGGTGGTGAGGTAGATATTATTGCCCTGGCACAAACAGGGACAGGCAAAACTGCAGCATTTGGACTGCCACTGGTTCAGGCCACCGATACAGAAATAAACAATACTCAGGCACTTATACTTTGCCCTACCCGTGAATTGTGTATGCAGATAACAGGTGATCTGACAGATTATGCCAGGTTTACCGGAAAACTTAAAATACTTGCTGTCTACGGAGGAGCAAGCATTGACAACCAGATCAGAGGCCTGAAAAAGGGCGTTCACATTATTGTTGCTACGCCCGGAAGGCTTATAGACCTGATCGGAAGAGGTGCGGCAAAACTTTCATCTGTAACAACAGTCATTCTCGATGAAGCTGACGAGATGCTCAATATGGGTTTTCTTGACAGTATAAACGAAATACTTGAAGAAGTCCCTGACGGAAGAAGAACTCTGTTGTTTTCAGCAACCATGTCGAAAGAGATTTCATCAATCGCAAGGAAATACATGCACAACCCGGTTGAAATAACAATTGGTACAAAAAATTCATCCGCTGACAACGTAAGCCATGCTTATTACCTGATCCATGCAAAAGATAAGTACAAAGTGCTTAAACGTATTGCGGATTTTGAACCTGATATTTATGGAATAGTTTTTTGCCGTACACGTAAAGAGACTCAGGAAGTAGCATCAAAACTGATCGACGACGGATATAATGCCGATGCCCTTCATGGCGATCTGTCACAGATGCAGCGCGATGCTGTAATGCAGAAATTCAGGATAAAAAACCTTCAGCTGCTTGTGGCTACTGATGTCGCTGCCCGCGGACTGGATGTTGACGACCTTACACATGTAATTAATTACAGTTTGCCGGATGATACCGAAGTGTATACACACAGAAGCGGACGAACTGGAAGAGCGGGAAAAACCGGAATTTCAATCTCACTTGTTCACCTCAGGGAGAGGCATAGTCTTCAGCTGATCGAAAGAATGGTTAAGAAACCTTTTAAAGCTATACCAATTCCAACCGGAACTGAGATCTGCGGAAAACAGCTGTTCCATTGGCTTAACAAACTTGAGACTGTTGCCACTGAACACCAGGAAATTGAAAAATTCCTGCCTGAAATAAAGGAGAAACTGGCAGGGTTTGACAGGGAAGAACTTCTTAAAAGAGTTGTTTCGCTCCAATTTGACCGGTTCCTCGATGATTACCGAAACGGTGAGGATATTATCGATCCTGTTTCTGAAAGAGAAACAGGTTTCGAACGATCAGGAAAAAGAGGTAAACGAGAAGAATATCCCGGCAACTACACAAGATTATTTATCAATCTTGGAAAATCTGATGGCTTTTACCCTGAACAACTTATTGAACTTGTTAATTCTAATACAAAGGGGAGAAAAGTACCTATCGGAAAAATAGATCTGTTAAAAACTTTTTCCTTTTTTGAAGTTGAAGCAAGTTATGCAGATAATCTCATCGGAGCTTTAAGTAATGCCACCTTCATGGATAGAAGAGTCGCAGTTGAGATTGCCCAGGAAAAAACCGATAAACCGAGGCAGGAAGATTATTCCGGAAAAAGACCCGCCAAGTGGTCTGACAGAAGACCTGAAAAAAGAAACCAGGGCAGAACGGAAAGTAAGGGAAGAGATTATAAAAGGGAAAGCAGATTCGGGAAAAAAGATAAGAAGAAATACAGCCGTTAACTAAGGCTGAGGTAGAGATTGAGAATTCTTAACCTTAACCTTAACCTTAACCTTAACCTTAACCTTAACCTTAACCTTAACCTTAACCTTAACCTTAACCTTAACCTTAACCTTTTTTTTATCGGATCTTTGAAGGCTCTTTTATTTTTACTGCCAGGAAAACCATAGCGATAATTGCAATAGTGCCACCAAATCCAAAGGCAACTGTTCCTCCATAACCAGGAATTACTTTGTCAAAATAGCTGTAAAGAAATCCGAAAATAATACTAGCAGGCAAGGCCCCAAGACCGATTGAAAAATTAAAAAGACCAAATGCTGTTCCCCTCTTCTCATCGCTTACAAGATCCGCAACAAATGCCTTTTCCGTTCCCTCTGTAAATGCATAGAACAAGGCATAAACTGCAAAAAGGAAAAATGTAGCAATAATCTGAAGATCAGGAGAGAGAAAAACGAGTAAGGCAAAAGAGATGTAAACAAAAGCATAAATTCCCCATCCGATGTTTATCACTATTTTCCTTCCTATCTTATCAGAAAGACTCCCCAGCGGAGTTGAGAATATAACCTTTATGATATTGTAGAACGCCCAAACAAGAGGCAGAAACAGGATATTGATGACCTTTGACCGGGCAGCTTCATCTCCGAAATTTGAAATCATATTATGAAGAGGAGCTATTCCGTTCACCAGATTTACTACGGCTCCGCTTTTATGGATAGCCTCCTCAACCCTGAATAAAAGAAAAGCATCGGAAGAGTTGCCAAGGGTAAACAGAATCATAATAAGTAAATAATTTTTGAAATTTCTATCAAAGCTTTTTAGAGAAAATACAAACGGTTTTCTCGTTCCGCTGTCTGGAACAGATTCTTTTACAAATAAAACAATTGTAAGCACGGCTAAAATCCCTGGTATTATTGCAAGAATGAATGTCCATCTTAATGCTGACAGAGAGTCTTTCATTCCAAAACCAATAAACAGCACGAGAAGTGTTATTATTGCCAATACAGGTCCAGCAACAGCACCTGTATTATCCATTGCCCTTTCAAAACCATATGATTTTCCTCTGATACTTTCATCAACTGATGAAGCGATTAATGCATCTCTCGGTGCTGTTCTGATCCCCTTACCTACCCGGTCAAACATTCTCACTATTATTATTTCCCATGCTGAAGTCACAATACCTGTCAACGGCCTTATAAAAGATGATATTGAATAGCCGATAAGAACAAGAAGTTTTCTCTTTCCTATCTTATCGGATATAATTCCGCTGACCAGTTTTAACATTGAAGCAGTTGTTTCAGCAACTCCTTCAATTACACCGAGTAGTATGGCCCCGGAGCCAAGGGCAGCGATATAAACCGGAACCAGAGGATAGATCATCTCCGATGCAGCATCTGTGAAGAGGCTCACAATACCCAGCATTATAACTGCATGGGGTATTCTTTTTCTGGCTTTATCAATCAGACCGGCTTTCAATTATTAAGAAATTAATACTTATAAATAATTATCTTTTTAAATAATCGCTAAATAAAACCTGAAGATATGCCTTACCTTTCTTTTCAGCATATTCAGGATTTTTGCCCTCACTCAGAACAACCATCTTACTTTTCAGATCAACTGCAGTTGCAGAGCTGTCCGTAATAAAGCCAAAGCCTTCATTATAAGTATAAAATGCAAATGATTTTGATTGATCTGATAATAAATCCTTGCTGAACGGGAAATCGCCGGATATCCCAAGCTGATCCAATAAGGTGATAGGAATATCGACCTGGCTGCCAAGTTTCAGAACCCGCATGCCGCTTTTTGATAATGCTCCTCCAACCCATAACATAGGTATTTTGAATACGTTCTGCTTATAATTTGGCATATCACTGTAAACCCTGGCACAATGATCCGCTACCATAATGATCAGTGCATTCTTCCACCAGTCAGTACTTTTTGCCCAATCGAGGAACGATCCCAGTGTTTTGTCGGTATAATAAACTGAGTTTTTGTATTTTGTCATGTCATCAGAACCTTTAAAGACCGGATCCATAGGAACATCAAATGGTTCGTGGCTTGACAAAGTAAGGACTACTTTCAAAAAAGGTTCCTTTATACTCTTCATCGAATCTTTAAGAGTCTGAAAAAGAATATGATCGTGGACACCCCATTTGGAATTATAATTTGCAGGATCAAAATTACTCTTTGTAATTATTTCATGAAAACCCGAACCGATAACAAAGGAATTAAAATTTGCAAAGTTAATCTCTCCTCCGTACCAGAATGAACTGTGATAACCATGGTCAATAAGGATTTTTACCAGACTTGGTAAAGACTGACTCTTCTTTGGTTCTTTAATAATCGACTGAGCCGGTTGAGCAGGATATCCATCAAGTATCGCCGGAATTGCTTTATCAGTTCTCGTTCCTGATGCATAGAAATTGGTAAAAAGGATTCCTTCCCTGGCATATCTGTTAATATTCGGGGTAACCAGAGAGTCTCCGCCAAGAGGTCCGATCAGGTATCCGCTGAAACTCTCGAGCACAATTATTATTATATCAGGTTTAGAAGTGTTTAGAACTTTCTGCGGACTTCCTTTTTTAACAGTAAGTGTATCAACTACATTTTTGGCAATTGACAGGTCGCCGAACTCATACGGATTATTTACAGGCTTTTGAGTAAAAGCAGATGTTCCTACATTCCAAACTGCATTAATAGCCGAATGATTCAGGAACATCTTTTTGCTGAAATAGACAGTCCCGGCATTGATCGGAGCTACACCAAATCCTCCTCTGATTGGTATAATAAGAGCTCCGCTAAGAATCATAAAGAAAAGCATTCCGGGCAGCCAATACCTGATTTTTCCAAAATTATTGAATAGCCTGTCAATGAATCTGTTATAAAACCAGATAAAGAATGAAACCATAAGACCAATGGTAATCAAAAACATAATAATCTTGAGACTACTTACTGAAGCCATTGCCTCTCCGGGTGTTTTAAGATATAACATCGGGGTGTAATCCATCCGGAATCCCCAGTAGGAATACAGATTAGCATCAGATACTATTATAACAGATGAAAAAATAATCATAAAATACGAATACCATCTGATTAATATCCTGTACCAATTGCCATTAAATAAGACTCCCGCGATCACAAACAATAGCGGAACAATCAGATAATAACCTATTGTGGAGATATCAAGCTTTGCGCCATGCCAGAAGGTGCCAAGAAGTTCACCAATGCTGTTTTGAAAGGAAGAATGATATTGAAAAATAATGAAAAACAAACGGGCTATGAAGAAAAATGAGAGCCAGAACAATATATAATAACCAATAGCAATTAACCTTTTCTTCATGACAGAAATTAAATATTCTCAACCAAAGTAACAACTTTTGTATCTCTGTAATACAATATCAATGATACAGTTATAATAATCATCCCTGATATTGTGAGCCATTCGGGATGTTCATCAGGAACAATCAGCCAGCTTAATCCTGCTCCTGTAACAGGAGTAATAAACTTCCAAAGATTCAATTCAGATACCTTGACACCTGGTCGCTGAAGAAGTTTAAACCATATTGAAAAAGCAGTTGCAGCCATGAAACTCAACCATAATAAATCCAACCAGTATTTCACAGGCAATGGCCCTTTTGGTCCTGCTTCAACTGGAATTGAAATAAGGTATAGTATAATCCCTCCAAAAAACAAAGAGGATGAGCTAAGTACAAAAGGGTTTATATCCTTGCTCCTGATCGATATTATTACATTGCTGACCGCAGTGGCGATATTCCCGGTAAGGATCATCATTATTCCCACCAGTTCAAGTGCTGTGCCTAATTTGAATGCCTGACGTCCGACGCTGATCAGGATAACACCTGAGATGCCGAAGATGATTGTGATGATTTTTTTTCTGGTCAACTTGTCATCTTTATGCAATACAGCTGCAACCACTGCAATGATAAGGGGCTGAGCACCATATACAACTGCACCAAGTGCCCCCGGGACAAGGTTCAGACCCTGATAAAAAAGCGAATAGTTAACCACTATCTGAAGAAGAGTAACCCAGGCAACCACCTTCCATTGTTCCATGATCATTTTAATATAAGCTGCCGGCCTGATAGTAAAAGGAAGAATTAGAAGCCCTGAAATAATAAACCGGATACCTGCAAAACGGAATGGTGTATCATACTGAAGGCCAATCTTTATACTTGCATATGCAGTAGACCAGAGCAGACAGGCAATAATTGCCCAAAGAATAGTGTTCCCTTTACTGTACAATCAATAACAATTAGTCATCAAATATCAGAAAAAAAATTATTTTTTTTGCTATTGAAGCTCTTCGCAGCAAGCTACAAAGAATCTTCGATCCCCTAAGCTAAATTCTTTATGCTCGCTGACTCCGCAGCAAGCAACGGAGAATGCGCTCGCGGGGATTCAATCATCAACATGAAACATAAGTCGGTTTGGATAGTTGAATAAAATATAATATTTTTATTTGTTATTCAACACGTTAAAAATGACAATTGCAGAATATATTGCTAATCAATTGTATACGAATGGCATCCGGTATGTATTCGGAATTCCCGGAGGGCCATCAATTCCTTACATGGAAGCATTAAGAAGCGCAGGCATAGAGTTCATCCTCACTTCGAATGAAGCATCAGCCGGAATTATGGCCGATGTAACAGCCAGATTAACAGGTATTCCTGGTATTTGTCATGCCACATTCGGCCCTGGAGCCACAAACATTTCAACCGGTGTAGGAGGAGCTTTACTTGACAGATCTCCGGTTATTGTTTTCACAAGCGAAATGAGTGATGCTATGCTTAGCCGGACAACACAGATGAATATAGACCATCAGAAACTCTTTGAACCATTGACAAAAGCAACATTCAGACTAAATGCTGAAAACGTGGCAGATGTTATGGAATCCGCATTAAGGATCTGCCGGAAGTCGTACCCGGGTCCTGTCCACATTGGACTTCCAGCGGACATCTCTGATATTGAGATAAATACGATATCTCCAACGGGTCTTATATCAGAAAATGCTTATTATCAGAATAACATTCAAAAGGTAATTTCGCTTCTTGAAAACTCCCGGCGTCCTCTCCTGGCAGTGGGACTTACAGCTGCCCGCCTTGATCTTAAGGATAAACTGTTATCATTTCTCGACTTTTACAAAATGCCTGTGGTATTAACTCCAATGGCAAAAGGAATGATCCCTGAAACTCATCCATGCTACGCAGGAGTTTTATTTCATTCATTGAGCGACTATCTTGAAGATATCTATGAAAAGTCTGATCTGGTGATCGGGATTGGCTACGACCCGGTTGAATTTAATTATGAGGCGTGGATACCGGATATACCTCTGTTGCATTTCGATTTAAGGGAAACCGATATGTCATCAGATATAAATGTCACTCAGTTTATTGGTCCGGCTGAAGAATGGTTCTCTATACTCAAAAATCTTAATTCCGGATCACTTATATTTGAAGCAGCTTTAATTAAGGGAATTCGCGATGAGATGGCTTCGGTCTTCAATGGTTTTACTAATCATTTCGGACCGGCTGCTGCACTCCGGATCCTCCAGGATGAGTTGCCCGAAGATGTTATCCTTACTTCTGATGTTGGCTCACATCTTCATATTATAGGACAATTCTGGAATACTCATGAAAAAGGGAAACTGATCATGACAAACGGGTGGTCGTCGATGGGGTTTGGTATTCCTGCCGCCATGGCAGCCCAGATTAATGATCCTGAAGCAACTGTTGTATGTGTGACAGGCGATGGCGGATTTTTAATGATGGCAGGTGAGATTGTGACCTTGAAAAGATATAACCTTCCTGTTATCGTAGTAATATTCTCTGATGGTGAACTGAACCTTATTAAACTAAAACAGTCGTGGAAAGAACTTCCTGCCTACGGGACACTGCTCTATCAATCCGACCTTTTTGATGCAGATATATTCCTGGGTATTAAAGTATTAAGAGCTGATTCTGCCGAAACTATGAGAAAGTCAATAATTGATGCGCTTTCAGTGAACGAACCGGTTATCATTAATGCCGTAATTGACCCTGAGGACTATAAGTGGCTTGTTGTAAACAGAGGTTGAGGTTGAGGCTGAGGTTGTGACCGAGCTAGTCTCTAAACCTTAACCTTAACCTTAACCTTACCTAAAGTAGTACCGAATTAAAATCATTTCTCAGAACCGAGTAAATACAACTGTCCTTGATAATGTCGTTTTTGATTATATTTTTTTCCAGAGTGGCTTCAAGTTTGAAACCTGCTTTTTCAAGTGCTCTCCGGGAGCCGGTGTTATCTGAAAATGATTCCGCATATACTCTGACAATATCGAAGTCCCTGAAAGCATATGATGTAACGGCTTTGATGGCCTTAGTAGCAATACCTTTGCCCCAGAAATCTTCAGAAACGAAAAAACCAATCTCAAAGTTTTTTCTATAGATATTAGTTTTGGTGACAATACCAATACTTCCGACCAATTGATTATCGGTTGTTACAGCAAAATATTTGGGAGGATTATTTTCAGGTAATATCAGATTAAGCCAATCTTGTGCATCTTTAAATGAATAAGGATTAGGCAAACCGTCTCGAATATTGTCAGCAATCTTTTTATTATCAGCAATAAATGCCAGCTGCCTGGCATCACTGAAAGTCCAGGGTCTGAGAATTATGCCTTCAAAAGAAATTTCCATTAAATACTTTAGCTTTTCTTCTCTTTCTTAGGTTTTGCTACCTTTTCAGTTTTATCTTCCTTTATTTCTTTCTTTTCTTTTGCTGCTTTTGGAGACTTTATTTCAGTTTTTTCCTTTACTGCTTTTGTCTCTTTAACTTTAACAACAGGTTTTTCTTCTTTTACTTCTTTTGCTTCTTTTACTTCTTTTACTTCTTTTACTTCTTTTGCTTCTTTTGCTTCTTTTGCTTCTTTTACTTCAACTGGTTCTTTAACCTCTTTTACTGTTGTTATTTCTTTTGGCTCTTTCTTCTCTTTCAGAGGTTTCTTCTCTTTAACCTCCTTTATAAGTATAGTTTTTACCGGTTTATTTT
>Ga0302206_1000689_pt1 | contig 13037 bp, 10 predicted proteins | sample II_Fen_E2_1_FD_194581 | JGI IMG/M metagenome (GOLD analysis project Ga0302206, IMG submission 194581) | Peat permafrost microbial communities from Stordalen Mire near Abisko, Sweden - II_Fen_E2_1 | ecosystem: Environmental > Terrestrial > Soil > Wetlands > Permafrost | place: Sweden: Abisko...
TAACTATCCCAGTCATGTATTTTTCAATACGTTGTCTGTTCTCTTCCAAAATCAAAGGAAGTCTGTGAAGAGTTGTAAAAATAAAGTGCGTATACAGATTTTTATATTTAATTTTCATATAATAAGGGAATAAGGGTTGGTATCGTGGTAGTTAGGTTTTCTACGAAGGGAAAATAAAAAAGAAAAATAAGGTTTTTTTAATGACATTTTAATCATAGTGTATGTTTTGCAATGATTAATTTTTATTAGAATTTCCATAAAAACAGTAATATTTTCTACTAAGTGCCCCACGATCATAGATCGAACATCAGGGTAGATAACTTTGAAGTGCTGTAAAAGGCATTTTACTAATGCCTGATTAGCAATACTTTGCAAAGAATTATATAGTAGGTTAACAAAAAAATAAGATTTCATCTTTTAAAAAACTTTATATTTAGATATTAAACCTAAGTAGAAAACCGATCACCCACATACCAAAACCTTATTTCCCTAATAAAATAATCAGGATAACTTTCAATTCGTAAGTGATATTTTTTACTATTTTGATTTGTATTTATCCAGTATGTCTGTTTATTTCCGTATAATCCTGGCTTTCTGTGACAAAATTTCGGTATCATCTTTATAAACAGTCAATAACGCAGGAGGCGATTTTCTTTCTCCCATCACTATAATTGTACAGGTATAAACCTGATTTCCTTTTTTGAAAACATAACTGCGGTTGCCGCCACTGCCATCAATCACCAGTTTTCCTTTCTTTATAAGGATTTCAGGCTTATCACTCATTTTACTATGTATAGGCCATGATGCATACCTGAATTTCCCTTCTCCCAGTTCGTCAATCCTGATTTTGTAGGATGATGTTTCCAACTGGCAGACCGGTCGCCTGAAGTCTTTAATTGACTCATGCAAAAGTCTCTTTTCTGCTTCTATTAATTCTTCTATTTCATTTTTCTCATACTTAGATTGATAATTCACAGCTAATAATTTCCCTTCCAGGTCGAGCCATACTTGTCCATCCAGGAGCATTAATCCACTCTTACCCCTGGCCGACCAGTCTTTAGCCGGTTTAGATGTTACAATCATCCGAATTAAACCCGCATCAAATATGTCACGATACCGGTTAAAAAAATCCTGTTTGTTTTTAATTTGGCGTAGTGGATATTCTCTGTTTAAGGGAAAAGAAATCATTCTGCTTAATTTCTCTTTATTTTGAGATTGAATACATTCAATAAAATTTGAAATGACTTTTAAATTTTTCTTGTTCAACCCTTGTCCAAAAACAAAGAAGAAATTGAATGAAAGAAATAGTGTAATGATAAATTTGTTCATGTTCTGTTTTAATATTTACTGTGTGCCTGTGTATGTGCGGGTTTAAACCTATTTTGGAATATTATTAATAACTATTGGTTGGTAGAAGCTGCATGAAAGAGGAATTAATACTGTTATTCGCATAGTATCCTTCGTGTTGAAACGTAGGTGCGAATATTTGAATTTTGTTTATTCAATTCTTGATCCGGGAATGTAACCCCATCGTACAAGTTCCTGCATGTCGGTAATAGCCTTTATCCCGCCGTCATAAATCAGACAGAACCGGTTGGCAACATTCAACACATTCCTGTAATCGTGATCTGTCAGTATAATCCCTTTAAATTCGGACATTTCCAGAATCATTTTTTTTATTTTATCAATTAATAACGGTGATACGCCATTAAATGGTTCATCAAGCAATACAAATTTACTATCAAGATGCAATAATAATTTGATTTCCAAATATCTTAATTCTCCTCCCGATATTTGTGCAATTTTATTTGTGCTCAATTCCGAGATAACCGGATCTTCCAGGAAACTTGCTTTCTTATCTTTTCCCAAATACAATTCAATAATTTTCTCAACTCTCAACTGTTGGGGCAGAAAAGAATGTTGGGGTAGGTAACATATTTCGTTTATTGTTTTATATAGCTGATCATAAAACTTACCATCAATTCGTATAAATTTTCTATCGGCCTGCAATATACCAAAAAGTATTTTCAACAGAGTGGATTTACCCGTCCCATTTCGCCCCAGCATACCAATAATATCCCCGGTCTTACATTTTAAATAGATATCTGTCAAAATAACCCGGGTATCGTACGATTTGACTACACTGTCAATTTCAAGTAAGTTTGGCATACTGTAAGATGTTTATTAATAAAGTCCCGGTCAAAATATAAGTTGACAGGGTCACTATCCAAAGACTTAACTTTGATATGCCCCGGTTGTAATAAAAAAAGTATTCGTTTTTTCGTGATATCTCTTTATATAAGAAGCATAAAAGAGGTCCGCCATACATTAAGCTACGAATGTAGATGACAGGAAATGGTGGAGGAGGGTCCGGCAATCCTTTTAAAAAGAAGAAAGTAATATAAGCGAATAACACAGAGGAAGCCAGATTTAAAACCAATGTGCTTTTAAAATATTCCCAATGTAATGCAAGTTTTATCATGTTATTCTGAGTTTATATTAAACTGCTATCGACTCAAGCCAATCTGCCTTTCCTCAGTATAAATGATGTACTAAGTGAATGATGGAGCTATTGCGGCTGCGTACAATTTACTCTCCGGTACTGATAGTTTGTGTTATCTCCTGTTTTTTATTGGTTAATACTGTCCCCGAAAGAATTTATTGGAGTTATCCAGTTTCAGTCCGTTGGCGCCAAACCATTTCCTGAAACTTTCCCACTTTACTTTGTTTGTCGATAACCAGTTATCAAACCCGGCTTCGTCACCTTTCATAAGAATCCAGTGATTATAGGCTTCCAAATGTCCTGCTTCTTTCACTTTCTTTTGATATGAAAACAGGACATTTGGATATGTTTTATTGTACCCTTTCAGGTAGTAATTGTCCACAAAGTTACTTCTTATGCTGTCGAGCGAATTCATGTCGATTGACTTCACCGTAAGCATCGAAATCATGAGGGTCTGTTCGTATATGCCTGAACCAAACGGCAATTTCATTTTATCAGGTTTTTTCAGGTCGTTGCTATTTATGGTTGAGTTTTTACTGAAACTTACTGAAAATGTATATTCGCCGGTAATCTTTATTTTGTTTTTATAGGTATCGAAAAGTAATTTACTTATTTCCGCTGTTCGTTCGCTGTTTCGCTCCAGATTCATGAACAGTTCTCCATAAATCATTCCCCATACTTCCTCGGTTGATCTGCAAAAGATTTTAGCTGCCCAATAATAATTAGAAGCAAGTTCCGGAGAAACTTCAATTCCTTTCTCAAAAAAGTTTAAGGCTTTAATATCTTCTTTTTTATTGTATTGCAGAATGCCTGATTCCAGGTAGATGTATCCTGAATTCGGAAATTTCTTTAGTCCCTTTTCATATACTTCAACGGCTTTGTTTCCCTTTTTAATGTTATCATAACTGTTTCCCAGCAGTTGATACAGCCTGTCCGTTGCATCTTTGTGATTCTCTATCTTTTCTAATATGGTGATGGCCTGAGTATATTCTTTTCGCAGATAATGGGCATATGCTAATTCATAGGGGATATCAAAGCTTGCTGGGTCAAGCTTTTGAGCTTCCTCTAGAAGTAAAATGCTTTCGTCTACCTTCTCATTTTCCATCAACCGGACTGCTTCCTTTCCTTTATCCTCAGCTTTTTCTTTGTCGGTTTGTCCATAAACAAATTGGCCGATAGCAGTAAATATCAAGAATACGATGGTTTTGATGCTTCTTTTCAAGGTAAAGTTTGTTGAATGATGCATACCATTATTTGTTGTTTATAATGAATGTTTTACGAAGCTTTACGATCTGTCAGCTGACCTTAAACGTGAACAAGGTTGTGTAATATGACTGCTCCCGGGACGGCTAAAGTGAATCATTCACCCCGGCATGTAATGTGTTTCTGTTTTAAGTCGTTTGTCCTGTTCTCCTGTGTTGCCTGATTTGATCTCCCGGAAGAATATTCATATATCAAATCTTGAGGTGCTATGTATCTCCATACACTTGAATAATTGGAATCTACAATTTTTTTTTAACCCATTTACGCACCAAATGTACGAACTCTATTTAACTTATGCAACATTCTGTACTTTTATTTTAAAAACATATATAATTCTCTTTTCCTGAATTATAAAAAGCGAACCACATTCGTGACAATAAAAAGTATACTTTTCAGTAAACCTATTAAGTTATTAATTTTACGATACGGTTTGGTAGTTGAATATTGTATGTTTTTTGTTTTTGTATCCTGTTGTGATCCCCGAAAAACGGGATGCCGCAAACACCATTTGATCTGTTGGTTGTTTTCTGTTCTGGTATAATCGAAATAAATACTGATATGAAGGATTAAAAAACCGTTCAGACATCACGGTCGGAACGGTTCTCATTCTTTTATAAAATTGCAACTCCGGAAGGATCTTTTAATTGGTCCGGTGAACATTCAATAGTTCAGGATTCCCTTCAAAGTCTGCCATTGCCTTTCTCCATGATTCAGAAATAGAATGCGTGGTTTTAGTTGTTGCATCAAAACAAACCATGACCGTCTGACAAATACATTTCACTTCCTTGGTGTCAATATCGATAAGTTGTTGTAACAACTTAAAACTTTTATTCCCGATTTCAATAACTGCCGTTTCCACGGCTACCTTTTCTTCCGGATACACAGGCAGTAGAAAACTTACCTCGATATGCCCGATTACTACACCAACTTCCCTGCTTATAGTGACCTCCGGCAACACCTCATTAAAATAAGAGGTCTTTCCCAAATCATAAAATGAAAAGTATACCGAATTGTTGACATGTCCCAAGGCATCGAAGTCGTTGAAACGCAGTTGTATAGGTGTCGAATGATTGAATTTTATTTTGTCCATTGTGTATCTGGTCTATTTTATGCAAAAATACGCATTTTATAAGATATTTACAAAGATGATTTCTAAAGTTTATTAACTGTATTTTCAGAAGCATACCCTTGATATTCTTAATGCACAACAAACAGTTTCCATTCAGTGTTCACTTCCCGGTAATAATTGGGGAATAAAATACAAATGCGACTTTATACAGGGTCATGCAAACCGCATGTAAACCTCAATTCGGGACGCAGTGTGTCCCGAATTGGGAAGGTAAGATAAAACTGTCTGATACGTCTTAATTCACGTTCGTCAAACCCCTTTCCAGTATTGCTGATTCTGATTCCTTGCTACTTGAGTATCTTTAAGACTAATGACAATATAATCTCACCCTCTTTATCCTCCGGTTTTAATCAGATGTTATACAGGATAGTTCAGGCTTGTTCGTAGCGGAGTACTTTAAACCAACTCTCGCTATCCGAATATATTAAGTCATTTACACAGATCATTTATAAAGTCTCTTAAATGTTTTTTGTAGGATCGTCTGCCAGATATTTTAATGGTAATGATTTTATTTAAATGTGCTTATCTACCGAATGATTTCACTTATAACTTATTACCAAACCTTGAAGTATCCACATCTTCCACCTGTTTCTTTTTATAACCGCTAAAACTGTATTTAAAGGTTAAAGAAACCAACCTGGTATCTCGAAAAAGATACAAATTATTTAATTGATTGCTGATATTTATATGAGTTTTTGGATTTTGTCCGGAAAATATATCTTCTGCTTTTAATGTCAGTCTGGCTTTATCGTCCGCAAACTTCCATATTAAAGCACTGCTGACGTTAGAAGTGACGTCAATATCATAGATTCCCTGAATGGCTGCTGACTGGTAAAGTCCACTGATTGTAAAAAACCAGTCTTTTTTCTTTGTCAGGAAAACTGTATTATCCAGTGAGAACTGTCCAAAAATCTTTTTTCGGTCGAAATTAATATCATAGAGTGTGCCTTTGTCATGAAAAAGTATTCCGGTGGTTGTTAGCTTTGATTCAATAAAATCACTTACTTTAAATGGGATATCAGCCGATAATCCGGACATATTCCGGTAATCCATATTAATCGTTGTGTAATTGAGGCTCAATGATGTTTTATTCTGATAAGGCATTTGTTGAATATTACCCGATTCGTGATTGAAAAAAGCCGTCAACACATATTTTTTCAGAAAGATGTAATTCAGATTGCTGGAATAAGTACGTTCCGGTAAGAGGTTTGGATTGCCCTGTGAGTAGCTATAGGCATTGATATAGTTACGACTGGGTGATATTTGCCAATAGCTTGGATACACTTTATCACTCGAAAACGACAACTGGAATGTATTGTTTTCATTGGCATTATAGGATAAATTCATGTTGGGAAACAAATCCAACCGATCCCACAACGTTCTGTGTTGCTGCAATGAATCTACCGTGGCTCTGTAATACTGAAGAGACAGAGAAGCCTGCAAAGACAGTTTTTCGGTAAGCTGTTTGGTAAAGCCCATAAATGTTCCGGCACTTTGTTCCTTCTGTGTTTGATCAAAGGTAGCAGTATTGTCGGTGACATTATTTATACTGGTAAACGATTTATTGTCTGTTTCCGAGATTGATCCGCTTATTCCGTAATTCAATTCCCAGTCGTGTGCCAGATGACTGGTCATGTTGGCATATACATTTCCTTTTTGAACATGTTGTGATGAGCTGCTGATGATATCCTCCTGTGAGTCCAGGCTTGATAAGTTTAGCATATCCTGATTGGTACGATCGTTATACAGCACATAATCACCACCCAGGCTTAACCCTTTGGCAGTTACATAGTCTAACCGAAAACTGTGCAATGAAGTGGGTCCGGTAATATGAATATTGGTTGATACGGTATCTACATTTACAAAAGAGGTGATGGAAGATCTGTTGGCATTGACATGATCAAAAGATCCCGTATACGTAAAAGTCAGATGGCTTTTGGTTGCCGTTTCATATTCCAGTACGCCATGTACATTTTGTGTAGTGACCATTGCTTTGCCCTGATTGGCCTGATTAACTGTGTAGATTTGATTGTTGAATGTAGGAAAAGCCTGCATATTTTCTTTTCTTCGTCCGTTATCTTTATCTACTGAATAAGAAAAATCACTTGAAAATCTACCGCTGGTATAGCCCAGATTGACGCGTCCCGAAGGTGAAAAATAATAGGCCTGGCTTCCGGAGAGTGATACTTCACCTTTCACCACATCTTTCAGCGTCTTATCGTCCTCCATAATAATATTGATCGCCGCTCCGCGAACTCCATATTGTGGGGGGGTGCTGTACATGACCTCCACCTTCTTCACCTTGCCTGCCGGAGTGGATTTAAGCAGGCTTATAACCTGATCAAGGGTCATGGAGCTCAGCCGGTTATTGATGAGTATATTTGTTTTAGTTGTCCCGATAATGGAAACCAGATCGCCTGTCATGGATATGCCCGGAAGCTCTTTCAGTACGTCAAAAGCATTGTCAACAGGTTTGTATTTAATCAGATTGGGAATGTTATACTGCAATTTACCACCTGTTACTTTCAGTATAGAACGTTGTGCTTTTACAAAAACATCGGGTAGTTTAAGCGTCGTGCTGTCATTTAATTTTAAAACATTTTTATTTTCAATGTCCTGTGCCTGGAGTGAATTTACGAAAGAAATGTTTAAAATAACGGAAATTAAAAGTAGTTCGATTTTTTTCTTCATTTGTAGATAATGGTTTTAGCAGCCCATGGAAATCGCCGGTTAAATTTCAATGTTGTTTTTTCAATCCCGTATTCATGCCGGTTTGATAACTGTTTTATTTATAAATACAACTATAATAGCTGGTTGAAATAACTATTTATTGGAATTTGTATTTAAAATTGGTGCGATTTTAATAATTAGAATTTCGCACATGTAATTTTGCGTCAAAAGTACAAACTCTTTTTAACATACCCAATATTTTGTCCCTGTATTTTAAGGTTGTTTAAAAATAACGAAATTATTAAATAAAAAAACTGTCCCGACGGAACTGTCAGAACGGTTTTAATATCTAATTGTACAAGATTGATTAACCCGATACCTGAACTATTATTTGCACTAAAAAAAATATTGTACAAATACAATATCAATGGTGTTGATTGATTAATTTGTATGATTCTCTGCAAAAGAACCCAATACATCCAAAAAATAATTCTGCAATTTTATTTTGCCTGATTTATTTTTACAAATAATGGATTTTCGAATTTTCTTTTTATATTTGTATTCCGAATGCATATCCTGCACTGAATGGTTTTGGAACGGTTTTGGATTGGTTTTGGATTGGTCGCTATTCTGATATATCAGTCACTTAACAATCATTTATTCGCCCTTTATATGCCATATATCTATAAAGGTATATGGCATATAAAGGGCGAATGAATGAAAGAATTATTGATTCCAAAACCAATCCAAAACCGATCCAAAACCAATTGAAAACTGTTTTAAGAATAATAGATATATCGAATGTCAGGATATACTGATGCAAATAAAGTTTCGAAAATAGTAGAATTCTGAATTTTATTGCGTTATATTGTCTTTAGATTATTGTCTTTTCTGATAAGCTTATGGATTAATTTCCAGTTTCTGGTTTCAACTTACGAACGATCATTTTTCTGTTTTAAAATTTTTAAAAGATAATATTCAGACAACCCGGAAGGGACGCTAATAACCGGACCTTCTCAACGGTAAAAATGTCCGCTCCGGAAGAAAGTTTTTTTAATGCGAATGCTTGAAGGTCTTCACCCTGGAGAAATCGGCTTTGCTGAACCTGCTGACACACAGACTGAAAAATACGACACTCATAACAATGATCAGCAGGATACTCATAAACGGTGTAATAATAAACCCGTTAATATTAAAGGCCACACCGGCTTTGACCAGTCCTGCCGTATTCATATTCCCCAGGTTCAGGGCCACGTACCTGAATGCTGCGGTGGTATAAGTCAACGGGTTCAGGTACACAAAGGGAAGCAGAATCCCCGGCAGGGCCATCGTCGGGATATAAGCCCCGGACAAAAAGGTAAGGGGAAACGATACAATCGTGATCAGCAACTGGAAATTACTCGATTCCTTTGACAAGGTTGCCAGGTAAAGACCAAGGGCTGAAAAAGTCAATCCCACCAGCAGCATCAGACCTACCATGGCTATCCCTTGCATCAGGCCGATGTTCAGACCCATAAAAATGCCAATGATTACAATGATCAGGCCCTGGATGACCGATACCACCATGGCCGAAAGTACATGCCCCGTGGCAATTTGCCAGCGATTAATGGGTGCCACCAGTATTTCTTTCATAAACCCGCTGGAGATATCCTCCAGGATATTCATGGAATTGCTCAGGGCAGACTGAAAAACGGTCATGATGATAATGCCCGAAATCAGGTAATTCAACGGATGTTCCAACCCGGGTCCGGTGGATTTAATTACAAAGGAGAATATAAACAGGAATAATCCCGACATAAAGAGGTTCAGGAACAATTTCATCCGGTCGCGACGAAGCTTTAATAAATTTCTCGAAAGTATGGCTGTAATGGGGCGTATCATTCTCGTATCTCCTTTCCTGTTATGGCAATGAACACATCGTTCAGGGTGCCTTTGTTGATTTCAAGGTCTTCTATTGTTTCTTTAAATTTTGTAATTATAGCCAGTACATCTTTGGTCCCGGTGGCATGTACTACTATCTGTCCATTCTCCACGCTGTATTTGATGGAGAGTTCCCGCAGGTATTCCACCAGGCTATCCGGATCGGAGGTTTTTATCTTCATGGTAGTGACAGTATATCGCTTTTTCAGGTTGGCGGGTGTATCGTGTGCTACAATTTTTCCACCGTCGATAATGGCCACCTGGTCGCATATTTCGGCTTCATCCATGTAGTGGGTGGTCAGGAATATGGTGATATTCTTTTGTTTCTGGAGCTTGTGGATATAATCCCACACATTGGCACGGGTTTGCGGGTCGAGCCCGGTGGTCGGTTCATCAAGAAACAGTACTTTTGGGAAATGGACCAGTCCGCGGGCTATCTCTGCTCGGCGTTTCATTCCGCCCGACAGGCTATCGACCGTTGACTTGCTGCGGTTCTTAATGTCCACCAGGTCGAGCACAAAATCGATCCGTTCTTTTACTTCTGCCTTCGGCACCTTATAAAAAGCACAATGCAATTTCAGGTTTTCTTCCACGGTGAGTTTCCCGTCCAGGGTGGATTCCTGAAAGACGATGCCGATATCCTTACGTACCTTGTCCTTTTGCAGAGACACATCATGGCCATTGATCCGTAGTTCGCCGTATGTTTTTTCCTGAATGGTGCACAAGGTATTGATGGTGGTACTTTTTCCGGCACCGTTCGGTCCCAGGAAAGCAAAGATGGTTCCCTGTTCGACGTTGAACGAGATGTCATTTACTGCGGTAAAATTACCGAAATCCTTCGTGAAGTTCTTCACTTCAATGCTGTTTGTTTTCAATATTTAATTCCTTTCATTTTATTGATTAATAAAGAGTACAATTTTGTTATTTTAGGATTCTATAATGCTGAGTGCATCAAATTTGCAGGCTTTTATACATTCCAGACAACCTGAACATTCACTTGCATCGTACATAAGTACATGTTTAAGAAGCAGGGTGTCTGAAAGGTATAAAAAAGATTTGTCCATTACGTTGCAGGGACAGGTTTCAAGACATTCCCAACAGGCTGTACAGGCTTGAATGTTCAATCTGACAAAAGCAGTAACGGTGCCATTGTTTTTTAGAATTGTGGATTTCATCCTTTTTTGGTATTTGATTTTTATTTTGCAATATTTAATTACATCACTGTAATCTGTAAGTATGAAATTCACGGGCAATCTCATTGGATGATTTTTTATTTCCAAACAACCGACATCCGCATCGATTATTTTATCGATAAAGTTGCGGTAATTTCGGTATCAGTAACCGGGACATTCTTTTTTAAGAACCATCCCTGTATCCTGATCTTTATATTTTCCATCAGCGAATAGACTACAGGAACCACCACCAGGGTCAGTAACATGGAGCTGGTAAGTCCACCAATCAGTACCCAGGCGATGCCGTTTTTCCATTCAGACGCAGCGCCGGAAGCCAGAGCAATGGGCAGTAGCCCGATAATCATGGACAACGTGGTCATTAATACCGGACGAAGCCTGGTACGGGTGGCCATCAGCAATGCACGCGTTGTACCATAGCCCTGTTTCTTAAGATGGTTGGTGAAGTCGACCACCAGGATGGCATTCTTGGCAACGAGTCCGATTAGCATGATCATTCCCATCATGCTGAAAATGCTCAGGGTGGTCTTGGTAAGTGCCAGTGCCAGTATAGCACCTATAATAGCCAACGGAATGGAAAAAAGAACCACAAAAGGATACAGGTACGATTCGTACAATGCCACCATAATCAGGTACACCAGAAAAATTGCTGTAAGAATCGCAAATCCAAGGCTTCCGAAAGCATCATCCTGCATTTCCATGTCACCGGCATAGTAAATGGAGACTTCGGAAGGAAATGTGATAGCAGCTATCTGCTGTTTAATATCGTCACCTACATCCCCTGAAGCACGACCTAACACCTGTGCCTGGATAGTATAGGAAGAAACACGATCCATGCGTTCGAGTTTGGAGCTACCATCGGCATAACTAATGGTGGCGAACTGGGACAACTTGACTTGCTGGTTCGCTGAATTGATAAACATCAGGTTCGAAACATCGGCCAGGTTACGGCGGTTAAACTCATCATATACGATATTGATGTCGTATTCGTACGACCCATCGGAATACTTTGCATCGGTATTCCCGCTAAAGGCAGTCGACATGACCGAACCTACGGTAGTAAGCGAAAGACCCAACTCAGCCATTTTATCCTTGTTGATTTCCACTGAGATTTCATTCCGTTCAGTCTCTAAAGATGATTTTGTATCAATAGCACCCGGGGTCTTCTCTACAAGTGCCTTGATCTTCCGGGTATAAGCATCCAACGAATCGGGGTTGGATGACTTTACAATAACCTGTATCGGGCTGTCGTCCGTACTACCAAAGAAAGGGTTCAACAGGGCCGTTTTAACCTTTACACCGGTAACACTGGCGTTAAGCATATTCTTGATCCGGTTGGCAAAGACCTTAGAGGATTCTTTCCGAAGCTTTTTATCAATGAGCTTTACATCTAACTCGGCCTTATTGGAATTACTCTGAATACCTCCGCTCTGCATGCCCTCATTTGTCGAACCCACTGTGGTAAAGACTGATTTAATCTCAGGCTTAACTTTTAACAGACGCTCTATTTCAAGTATCTTTAAATTTGTTTCCTTCAATGTCGCATCATTGGGTAGTTCTACCTGAATAATAAATTCACCCACATCACCGATTGCAAATACTTCAGTACCAACAAGACCTGCAGGGATGAGCATAACGGAGCCGATAAACAAAGCTGTAATAATCCCGAAGGTAATGGCTTTATGACGAAAGGCTTTGAGCAGGATGGTATGCAGAATAGTAGCAAAAGCATCTACCTGTTTTTCAAACCATAGGAAAAAGCGGCCCGTAAACCGTTCTTTGCTCAGATGCTGAACCTTGGCAAGACGGGATGTCAGTAGCGGCACCACGGTAAAGGCTACCAACAGGCTTAGCAACGTAGTGATGACAATCACAATTGCAAAAGGAGCCAGGATAGGAGTGAGCATACTCTTCGACAGACCCAGCGGTAGGAATACAACGACATCTACCAGGGTGATGGCCATGGCAGTGTAACTGATTTCAGCACGTCCATCAAGAGTTGCCTGCACACGGTCTTTTCCCATTTCCATGTGGCGGTATATATTCTCCAGCACAACAATAGCATCGTCCACCAGAATTCCGATCACCAGCGACATGGCCAACAGGGTCATGATATTCAGCGTGTAGCCTAACAGATACATCCCCAGGAATGAAACAACAATGGAAATTGGGATGGCAATCATCACAATGAACGCATTACGCAGCCCGTGCAGGAAGACAAGCATGACCAACGAAACCAGCAGGATGGCAAACATCAGATCTTCCTTTACGGAATCAGTTGCTTTCTCGGTAAATACGGAAGAGTCAAAAGGCACTTCGAAATGGAGCTTATGTCCCTTATACGTCGTTTCCAGTTCTGACA
>Ga0302206_1000696_pt1 | contig 12968 bp, 9 predicted proteins | sample II_Fen_E2_1_FD_194581 | JGI IMG/M metagenome (GOLD analysis project Ga0302206, IMG submission 194581) | Peat permafrost microbial communities from Stordalen Mire near Abisko, Sweden - II_Fen_E2_1 | ecosystem: Environmental > Terrestrial > Soil > Wetlands > Permafrost | place: Sweden: Abisko...
AGAAAGTGAATCTTCATTACGGGATGCTCAGGAAATCGCCAAAATGGGTAGTTGGGAATGGGACATGGTTACACAAAAAACCAAATGGTCAGAAAATTATTTTACTATTCATGGATTTAAGTCCACCGAGATTGAACCAACCTTCGAATTATTCAGAAGCAGAATTCACCCTGATGATGTTCATTTTCTTGATGAAAACCTTGCTGCCATAATGAAGGTTAAAATACCTTCCAGTCTTGAATTACGGTTAATTCAACCTGACGGTACATTTAAATGGATTCAAAACAATATTTCTCCAGTTATTGAAGATGATAAACTTGTCAAATTGAAAGGTGTAATTATCGACATCACTGACCGTAAGCAGACAGAGACTAATTTAGCAGAATCCTATCAATTCATTTCACAAATTATTAATAGTATAGAGGAAGGAATTATTGTATATGACGCCAATTTGCGTCATACAGTATGGAATTCATTCATGGAAAAATTATCAGGGATTCCTGCATCACAGGTTTTAGGTAAATATCCCACTGATGTATTTCCTTTCTTAGAAGAGGTTGGTGTAATTAAAAATCTTAAAAGAGCATTAAATGGCGAGAAGATTGATGCTATTGATTTTCCTTTTAATATGCCCCTATCTGGAAAATCTGGTTGGAGTTCAGATAAAAATATGCCTTTACGAGATATGAATGGAGTAATTATCGGGGTTATTGGAACTGTTCATGATATTACCGAGCGCAAGAAGTCGGAAGAAAGCCTGAGAAGTATTAATGAACGGTTCATCCTTGCAACTACTGCAGCTTCCATCAGTGTTTGGGAGCATGATTTTATTACTGATATAATTCAGATAGATAATAATTTTAATAAGATATTTGGTAATACTCGAGGTAATTATCAAATCGAATTCAACGAATTTATCAAATTTATTCATCCTAATGATGTTGAAATTATTAAAACTAATATTGAAGAAGCAATAAAATCGGACAAAAACGTGGATTTTGAATTCAGAATTATAAGACCTGATGGCGATATCAGAAATATCAGTGCTTACGGTAAAATAACAAAAGATAATACCAATAAACCTATAAAGTTTATTGGGGTAAATATGGATATTTCTGAATCTAAGAAAGCCGAACTGGCACTTAAAGAAAATGAAATAAAATTACGTCAACTCAATGCAGACAAAGACCGTTTTATATCAATTCTCGGACACGATTTGAAGAATCCTTTCAATAACATTCTTGGATTTTCCGGAATACTAACTGATGAGATTGAGAGTCTCAATAATGAAGAAATTAAGGATATTGCAAAAAATATTAATAAATCTGCACATATCATAAATAAGTTACTGGAAGAAATATTGTTATGGGCAAGAACTCAACAAGGAAAAATTCCCTTCAAACCGCAAATATTGAATTTTAGAGATATTTGTAATAATATTTTTGAAGTACTTAAACCAAATGCCGATGCAAAAAACATCACAATCGATTTTTCAACCGGAGACCATATAAATGTTTTTGCAGATGTTGATATGTTTAAAGCGGTATTGCGAAATCTCGTTTCGAATGCGATAAAATTTACGAATGCTGGTGGGACTATAAGCATTACTGCAAACCAAACAGATTCAAACATAACAATTTCGGTTTCGGACAATGGAATAGGTATTGCACCCCATAATTTAATGAAACTGTTTGAAATGGCAGAAGTTAGTACAACAAAAGGTACGGCTGAAGAAACAGGGACAGGTTTGGGATTATTGCTTTGCAAAGAATTTGTAGAAAAACACGGTGGAAAAATATGGGTTGAAAGTGAAGTTGGAAAAGGAAGTGATTTTAAATTTACCCTACCAGTATTTTCCAGACTGGTAGATGCTATAAATAATTGATGTTAAATTGTAAAAGGCTTATTCAAGCAAATTCTTGAACCAAAGTTATACATTGCTTTGATTGATGACTTCAACAGTAGTCCATAATCTGTTGATTTTTATCTGCATTATAAATTTGTAAAACACCCCCTCATTAGACACTATAACGGATGTGACGGTGTTTGGTGGTGTTTATTTCGAAGTGATTATCGTGGAAAGAATTTTACTTACCGATTTTCAGGGTTTTAGGGGGGCGGTCGCAAAGTCTTACCACCTTTGTAAGTATTGAAATCTAGAGTGTTGCGCAGGTGCAATTATGTGTTTGCGCAGTATATGCACGCTTGAGTTGCATTGAGTAGCGGAAACGCTCAGTATTCCTGCGCTGCAGGTAATAACAAATAGAAGATATCTGATTGGTTTATAGCTATTTGTGGAGCTAAGCGCTCCACGATTAAGCAGAAAACAACCATACACCAGCAACTTTTTGTAATAAATAAAAAACATATATTTCATCAGTAAATGTTCCATTTTGGTAAGATTTATTTGACTTGTGTTATTTCTTGTCGTAACTTTCTTCATATAATTGACATACAGTAATCTAAGTTTTATTTATTAACCAAAAATCAATCTAATGAAAACATTTTGTTTAACAATTGTGATCGTTGTTGTCCTGTTGTCCTGTTCTAATGGCATCCAGGCACAAATCACTCTAACAAAACTAAACCAGGTTGAGTTGATGAAACAGTTTGTAGGTGCCTGGAAATCTGAAATGTTTCAGGATACAATCTGGTCAGGGGAAATAAAATCATTCGGGACCGGTCTGGAAGGATATTTTAAAGCCGAAACTAAAGGGAAGGTGGTAATTGAACAAAAACAACTCATGGGCTATGACAAGAAGACCGATAAATTTATTGAAACCGACCTTTATAAAGGTTCAGGCATCATAATTTATACAATATGGTTCGCATCGAAAAATAAAGCCACAGAACTGCCGTATGAGTTTATCACTAATCCCGAAAAAACACCTTCTAAATGGGACATAGATTTCAAATCCGCGGATCAGTTTACAGAGACTTACACTCAAAATAACAAAGTGATTGCTGTATATACATTTAATCGTGATAAAAAGTAATTACAGACATTTAAGCTTTATCCTTTAACCAAACCCAATCTTATGAAACCATTTTGTTTGACCACAATGGTTGTGTTTCTGTTGTTTTACTCAAACATAACACAGGCACAAATTACCCAAACGAAATTAGACCAGGTTGAGTTGATGAAACAGTTCACAGGTTATTGGAAGTGTGATATTGCTAAGGATACAACTCGTTTTTGGGATGTAAAATCATTTGGAACCGGATTTGAATGTTACCTGAAAGTTGTTTCCAAAGGGAAAGTAATAATGGAAGCGAAGCGTCTTTGGGGGTACGATAAAAATATTGATAAATACATTGGTTTAGAAGTAACTAAAGGAAAGGATATGAAAGTATATGCACAATGGTTTACTTCAAACTATAAAGGTGAAGCAATACCATATAGTAATATTTCAAATCCTGAAATGGCATCCTTTAAGGGGGAGTCAGAATTTAAATCACCTGATATGTACGTGATTACTACAATAGTAAATAACATACCAGTCAAAACTGATACTTATACCCGGATTAAATAACGAATTAAATTATAAAATACTAATGCTAAGCATTCTTGAATGCCTTCTTACCTGCAAATTTTGAAGCACTGCCTAATGCATGTTCAATTCTCATTAGCTGGTTGAATTTTTCGACACGTTCTCCCCTGCATCCGCTACCCGTTTTCAGATGCCCTGCATTTACTGCAACAGTAAGGTCAGCAATGAAGCTATCAACAGTTTCACCACTTCGGTGGGATACAAAGCAATTGTACGAATTCTTATATGCTAATTCGATTGTCTCCAGTGTTTCGGTAACTGTACCAATCTGATTTAATTTAATGAGCACAGCATTAGCAACACCCTTCTGAATACCTTCGGTAAGGATTGCTTTATTTGTACAGAATAGATCGTCACCAACAATTTCAATTTTCTTGCCCAATAATTTGGTCATGTTATGCCAGCCTGTCCAGTCATTTTCTGCCATGCCGTCCTCAATTAATACAATCGGATATTGGTTCACCCAGCTTTCCCAGAGTTTTACCATTTCATCACTGGTAAGGAATTTTCCTGTGCTTTTAAATAATTTGTATTTCCCGTCTTCCCAAAGTTCGCTGGCAGCAGGGTCGAGGCATATACTAACTTGTTCACCTGCTTTATACCCGGCTTTACCAATTGCTTCAAGAATTACTTCAATGGCTTCATCATTCGATTTCAGGTCGGGAGCAAAACCACCCTCATCACCAACACCTGTACTGTAACCTTTCCCTTTTAATACGGATTTAAGTGAATGAAACACTTCAATACCCATGCGGATAGCTTCTGTAAACGTCTGTGCTCCATGCGGAGCAATCATGAATTCCTGAAAATCAACATTATTATCAGCATGTTTACCACCATTGATGATGTTTAAGCATGGAACAGGGAGTAAGTGAGCATTACTTCCCCCTAAGTATTGATAAAGAGGAATATCAGCGCTCAGGGCTTCTGCACGGGCATATGCCATTGATACACCAAGAATAGCATTTGCTCCCAGTTTTGATTTATTAGGAGTACCGTCAAGATTAATCATTGAATAATCAAGTTCACGCTGGCTTACGAAACATTTACCGATTATCTCCTTTGCAATAGTCTTGTTTACATTTTCGACGGCTTTTAATACACCTCTTCCAAGGTAACGTTTCTTGTCACCGTCCCGTAGTTCACATGCTTCACGTTCACCTGTTGAAGCACCGCTTGGTACCGCTGCTCTGGCTTCAGTACCGTCTTCGAGTGTCAGACTGACTTCTACCGTAGGATTTCCGCGGGAGTCAAGAATTTCTAATGCTTGTAAATCAATAATTTCCATATTGAATAATTTTAAATTTTTAATACTCTATTAATGTATATTCAATCAATGATGCGATTTCTTTTCGATGTCAGGAAGAGGTATTCCTGTTCTCATAAAGACCTCCTATTAATCTAAAATATTAGTAGTATTTATCAGCAATTAAGGCGGTTTAAAGTGAACTCCATCACCTTAAACAAATTTAATAATTTTTTACTGATTATTAAGTTATGGTGAAGAATCTGTGACATTATATTTTAAGGCAGAGAATGCAGGGTAAATTATTCTGGCAATATCTACAATTATTTTGGTTGCCAAACCTTCATTTGAAGTCGAAAACGATATTATGTCAAATAATCAAACCTATTCGTATAGTCCCACCATGTGGGTTGACATCTAAGTTATTTAAAGACATATGAAAACCTTTAAATCCCAGAACAATTATTGAGCAGATTTTTTTAGTTATACGAATATAACAGCCTGTTCCGGCAAAAAGATATAAGCCCTTTTCTGAGTCTTTAGAAGGGTGTCCTGGATTAAAATAATCCTCTTTTTTATAAGTAACAAACGATATTCCTGCTGACAAATTAATAAAGGGACAAATCCTCTTATATTCTTTCAAATTCATTTTAAAGTCCAGATAAAATGGAAAGAACTTTAAATCAGATAACCTCCAGCCATTATCAATGTGAAGAGGTGAGTAGGAGAATTCAGTACCCAAACCAAGATAAACTTTATTAGACATCCGGCAGCTAACAATAGCACTCACACCAGTAAAATTATTCCCATGCGAACTCCTCATAAATTCGTAGGAAGGTTGGAAGACAATTTTATTAAAGCAGCTTGAATCACTATTTATAAGTTCAGACTCTTTAACTGAAGAAAAATATTCAGGGCAACTTCTAATTTCCGGAACTTCGGAAAATAAGAAATCAGGAATAAACAAGAATGCAATTATAAATCGAATACCCATAAATAACTTATTAGGCTTAATACAAATAATCCAGATCTAAATAAAATCCATAATTCCCGTCCCTGTTGTTTAATGCTTTTCCATAATCAAGGGCAACTATAAAATTATGGTTAACAATAAATCTAACTCCTGCACCGACTGATTGATGTAATTTTTCAATGCCAGGTTGATAATCAAATCCTTTTGTATCTAAACTTTTATCAATATATACCTTTTTTGTTATCATCCCCAAATCCGTGAATAAATTAAAAGCAATGCCAAGATTTTTTTTAAATATAATAGTGTTAATTGGAATATAACGGAATTCTAAGTTTCCGAGTGCGAATCCTTCTCCCTGCAATCTTTCATTTAAAATCCCCCTGATTGTTTTAACACCTCCTAGTGCTTCCTTAACCTGAAACGAACTGATATAATAAGGAAACATATAGAAAGGCATTTTACCATTTAACTTGGTCTGATAAGCAAGTCTGTATGCAAAGACCAATTTGGGATATAGTGAAAAATATTGTCTGTGTGTCAGAGCAATCTGAGTATATCCGTAAGGATTGTTGATAAATTCTGGTGCTGTTACAAAAATCGCTTCATCCCACATTCCTTTTGATGGAATAACCTCATTATCCCGGGTATCATAAATTAAACCAGTTTTTAAATATGATGTATTACCACCTCTAATCAGCGATACAGGTATTATGCCGTTTGCAACATATTTTTCAAAAAGTGTCGGTTTGTTTTTAGTGGACAGGAATGGTGAAATGTTTATATTAAAATAACCAACCCCGAGATCCCAATGTAATTCAGGAATGAAGAACCTTCCATGAACATCAAGTAAAATTGTCGTGCTAATCTTTTTAATATTATAATAGGAACGGGAAATAAATTCCGGCTTTGAAGGATTTTCATAATTTTGAAAGTAAAGAGCATTATAGCCATTAAACCCATAAAATTGCTGAAACCTGGTTTCAACTGTAGATAAATCTGCGATTATCCTTAGTCCAGCCGGTAGCAGATATTTTGAATCAAAAAACAAATACCCGACATGGCCGCCTCTGGTAGTGATTGAGCTCTGTAAATAAAGATAGTGTTTGTACTCAGGATAAATCGAACTATCTCCGTAATAATAAATACTTGCCAATGCACCAATTTGAATACCTCTATCCGTATGATAAACAAAAGAAGGTAAAATTGCAAAGTCCCAACCCCTTATAGTTTTCTGATCGGAATTGATGTCCTGTCCGTTCAGTAATGACACATTCGGAATGCACATAATCAGAATGAAAGAAAATAAAGCCCGAAGAAGAACTTTTAAATATGACTTCAATTTGATTAATAATATTTAAGTAACAGTCCGTTTATTCTTCAAAAAGTAAAAATATTCAAAATTATGATTACCTCAGTAGGCCTTAAGATATTTGTTTTCAAAAGGTTTCACAATTAACTGCAACTAAATTCAATCAGGGAGCTTTCGCAAGAAGCAGAAAAATTAATTTTTTCCTGTTCTCCCAATTTTCTCCATAATGATAAGTTAATATTACGCTTATTATTACATTTCAAGGAGCAATTTAAATAGGATGAAGAAAACCATTATTATCATAGTTTTAGTTTTATTAAATGTTTTAAATCTGTTTGCCCAGAAACCGGGCTCAGGCAATGTTTCTGGTATTATAATTGAAAAATTATCAGGCAAACCGCTGGAGTTTGCAACAGTTGTCATCCGAAACAGTGTGGACAGTACCTTTTCTCAGGGAACTGTAACCGGGAAGAAGGGCGAGTTTATTTTTAATAACCTTATTTTGGGAGAATACAGAATAATTTACAGTTTTATCGGTTTCGAAAAGGTTGAGACACCGGTTTTTTCAATAACTGCAAAGAAGAGTAAATTAGATCTCGGCAAATTATATATCTCTGAATCAACGGCACAGCTGGGAGATGTTTCTGTTGTAGCACAACGATCTACATTTGTCAATTCAATCGATCGGAGAACCTTCAATGTTGGACAGGACGTTATGAGCAAGACCGGTTCCGTGAGTGAATTACTTCAAAATGTACCATCGGTTCAGGTTGATATTGATGGCAACGTAAGTCTCAGAGGATCAGATAATGTAATGTTCCTGATAAATGGCAAACCCTCTTCACTGATGGGAACGAACAGAGCCGCAGTTCTTCAACAGATGCCTGCAAGTTCAATTGAAAAGATTGAAGTTATTACCAACCCTTCAGCTAAATACAAACCTGACGGGACATCAGGTATTATAAATATTGTACTCAAAAAAGATAAAAATCTTGGTCTAAACGGGCAAACATCAATAAACATTGGAAACGACAATCGTTATAATGCCAATTTCTCAGTGAACTATAACCCGGGGAAAATAAATATTTTTGGAAGTTACAGCATCCGGCAGGACGAACGGTTGAGATATTCCGACGATAACCGTACACACTACATCTCAGGTAATGATACAATTAATTATACTCATGTTAACTCACGTGATTTGTCCAGACCACTTTCAAATATTATTCAGGCAGGTGCTGACTATAAAATTAATGGCCATAATAGCATAGGTGTGACAACCAACTACAATTACAGGAGTTTTATCCGTCATTCAACCGACGTAAATCTATGGCAATCAACAGACCTTACAGTAACCAGAGATTATGATCGCACTCGGCGTGATCCTGAATTTGAGAAAGATCTCGAAATGTCCGGCAATTATGTTCATTCATTTGCAAAAGAAGGTCATGAGATAACAGTTGATTACACTACTTCCTTCTCAAATGAACAGGAAGATAACCATTTTTCTGATATCTACAGAATTCCGGCCATATCTCCAACCTTCGATAATACTCTTATCAAACAGGGTGATAACGAATCACAGTTTTCTATTGAATATGTAAACCCGATTTCAGATAAAATTAAAGTGGAAAGCGGTTATATTCTTGAATCGAGAACGAGTGACATGGATTACTTTGGAGAATATTTTGATGCTGGTACTGACTTATGGGTAAAAGATGTTGTGAAATCAAATCACTTCATCTATAAAGAAAACATTCATGTTTTGTATGGAACATATGAACAGCAAATTGGAAAACTCGGTATCCTCGGAGGAATCAGAGCCGAGCAGGCATTTCTGAATGCTAACCAGGTGACTTCCGACACAGTGAATAAAAACAGATATTTCAGGATTTACCCATCTATGCATCTCACGTATCAGCTTAATGAATTGCATGAGTTGCAACTTAATTACAGCCACCGGATCCGTCGTCCGGAAGGGGATGATATAAACCCCTTTCCTGAATATGCCGACCCATATAATCTTCGCCAGGGAAATCCCCACCTGAAACCGGCAGATGTTCATTCGGTAGAATTTGGCTACCAGTATAAAAAGAACACTACAACATTCTTATCTACAATTTATTATCGGTACACCTATAATGGTATGACTGACATAACACGATATATAAATGATAACGTAAAATTGACCACAAAAGAGAACCTTACAAAAAGCGGGTCTGCAGGTTTGGAACTGGTTCTTGCTAAAACATTTGGCACTCTTGGAAATATCAACCTGAGTACCAACACTTTCTATAACAGGATCGATGCTTCGGGCCTGGGTTACAGTAAAAACAAATCTATTATTACCTGGAGTGCTAATCTGAGCGCCGGTATAAACCTCTCAAAAAGTTCTGTTATCCAGGTCACCTCAAGCTATGTAGGTGAAAACCTTACTCCGCAGGGAAGGCAGTTGCCTACATTTGTGATCAATTCGGGGTTCAGACAGGAGTTTTTAAACAGGAAACTGGTTTTGATTGCAACTGTTTCGGATATATTCAATTCTTTAAGGAGCAGTAGCATAATTGATACTCCCCAGTTGTATGAAAAAATTATCAGGCGGCGCAGTGCCAGGATTATCTACGCCGGTATTATGTATACCTTTGGTAACCAGAAGAAGAAAAAGAAAGATATAGAGTTCGATAATAGACTATAATAAATGAAGATATTGATTATTGAGGATGAGAAAGACCTGGTTGAAACAATGAAGAACTATCTTGGTTCAGAAGGTTTTCTTTGCGAGAAAGCTACCTCATGGTTCGAAGCTGAAGATTCATTGTCAGTCTATAATTATGATATAATAATCCTCGATCTGACGCTGCCGGGCGGTGATGGCCTCGATCTGATAAAACTAATTAAGGAAAGGAACAAAGATGCGGGACTATTGATCGTTTCGGCAAAAAATTCGATCGACGATAAGATCAAAGGACTCGATATGGGAGCTGACGATTATATTTCCAAACCTTTTCACCTTGCTGAATTAAACTCACGGATAAAATCCCTTGCAAGAAGGAGACATTATGAAGGCTCTAATGAAATAGTTTTTAACGAGATAAAAATAAATGTAGAATCCAATGAGGTTTCAGTGAATGGAGAAAAACTGGATCTTACAAAAAAGGAGTATGAAATATTACTTTATTTCATGGTAAATAAAAATAAATTAATTACACGTGAATCAATAGCTGAACATGCATGGGGAGACAGCATTTCCTACGCTGATAATTTCGATTTCGTCTACAGTCACATCAAGAACCTGCGGAAAAAAATAGGGCAAAAAAAAGGAAAAAACTATCTTCATAATTTCTATGGCATAGGCTATAAATTTTCTGATTAATGAAACTTCTCAAAAAAACCAGCAGGACATACTTCATCATCTCTGCATCTGCTTTCATAGTTGCCGGAGTGATAATTTATTTTGTCGTCTCCTTCATTTTAGAGGAGGAGCTGAATGAAAATCTGAGGTCAGATATCAAAAGTATTTCCAGAACTATTGAGAAGGATAAATCCATCCCACATTATTATCCGTTTGTTGAAGTGAAGAAAGTTAACTGGCAATCACCCGGACCTTACAGGGTTATCGATACTCTTATTTTCGACAAAAAGGAAAAAGAGGAAATTCCCTTCAGACAAATTAGTTCTGTAAAATCCATTCAGGGAGAGACATATCTTATCGTAGTAAGAGATGCCCTGATAGAAAAAAGTGATCTGTTGATGATTATCGGAATCGCCATAGGTTTGGTTTTTGTTCTTCTTAATATCACTCTCTACCTGATTAATAGGAAGCTTTCACTGGAAATATGGAAGCCATTTTACAATACTCTTGACAAGCTCAAAAAATTCTCGCCTGATGACCCGGTTTTTAATCTTACTGAGGAAAGCGAAATTGATGAATTCACGGAAATGAGAAATACGCTTGAAAGCCTGACTTCCAAAGTAATATCTGATTACCAGTCTTTAAAACGATTCAGCGAAGATGCATCCCACGAAATTCAAACTCCTCTCGCAGTTATCCAATCGAAACTGGAGACTCTTGTGCAATATCCCGACCTGACAAATGATCAAGCTGAATTAATAAAATCTGCCTATACTTCAGTTCAACGGATTTCAAAACTTACACAGACTTTATTACTGCTTACCAAAATAGGCAATTATCAGTTTCCCGAAAAGGTACAGGTAAACCTGACAGACCTTCTTGAAGAGAAAGTGAATCTGTTTGAAGATCATATTAAAAGTAAATCTTTGATTATTGAAAAGGAGATTGAACCGGGATTCTTTCTGGAAACCAATTTCTTTCTGGCAGAATCAATGTTAATGAATCTCATTGGAAATGCCGTTAAGCATTCGGGTAAAAACGGGATTATAATTATCAGACTATTGAATAACAGTCTTGAAATTTCAAATTCCGGGTCACCTCTGTCAGTACCTTCAGAGAAAATCTTTGAAAGATTCTTTAAAGCTGATATATTAACCGGGTCTCACGGACTCGGGCTGGCTATAGTAAAAGAGATCTGCAAACTTAACAAATGGGAAGTAACATATTTATATCTAAATGATCAACATAAGTTTATTGTTCAATTCTGATTCTTCCTTTTCCCCCTTCTTTTCTTCCCTTGCGCCTTCGTGCCTTAGTGCCTTAGTGGCAATTAATATCTTTTGTAGGTGGACTTAATATAGAAATACCAGTTTTTTACAGAATTGGTTCATACTTTGGTCGGGTAAACTAAAAATAACTTTATATGAAGATCATTTTTATTCTCTTAGTCGTATTTTCTATTTCATTGGCTCCTGCATACAGTCAGAAAAATGTACCGGAAAATGTCAAAAATGAATTTGCCAAAAAATATCCGTCTGCACAATCCATAAAATGGGTCAGTGAGGAAGCCAATGAATGGGAAGCTGAATTCAAAATTAACGGAACTGAGATGTCTGCAAGTTTTGACAATAAAGGTGTCTGGCTGGAAACTGAAACAGAAATAAGAGCAAAAGATCTGCCTGCTGCTGTAACAAATAGCCTTGCAAAAGATTTTGCAGGATTCAAAACCGGTGAGGTATCAGCCAATGAAACTCCGCAAATGAAAGGTTATGAGGTAGCACTTATAAAAGGAGAAGCAACACTTGAAGTTGTTTTTGATAATTCAGGAAAGGTGATCAAAAAAACAGATGTAAAGAAAGAAAAAGAAGATAAGGAGAAAAAATAACTGGCAGAAATTGTCCTTAGCTGTGAAAATTCATATGCTGCTATTCTTTGATTGAATAGTCATATGGCACCAGGTCAGCAACGCGCTGTCTTGCAATTTCTCCTTCCCAGATAATACCATCAGGTTCGAAATATCCATTTGGATCAAAAAAAACACTCTCCTTGAGAAAAACAATAAAACTTGTAGGTTGCTTTGTAAAGTAAGAAATACCTAAGCCACCAGGACATTTAAGATATTTTGTACGGTTATCTTTTTGAAATACTATTTTGTCATAATGGACAATCTCGTTTGCTGAATTCCTAACCGTAAATCCTGCCGAATTGATATCATTCGTCCAAAGCGCCCTGAAAAAATGGATTCGCGATCCAAGATATGCTAATTTTCTTTTCCTTTCAAAGTATGACTTTTTTGAATCTTTAGACGTTGAATCCTCCTGGAAGATAATACTTCCCTTAAAGAGAAATGATTTGCCAGGTTTATCATATTCAAATTTATCAAGGTAATAGGTGATTTTGTATCCAAGTGCTTTATTGTCAATTAATATTGGTTTGGTTGCATATGCTTTAAGTGTATCTTTATTTGCACTATATTTAAATCTTATGTCATCCTCATTGGTAATTTTACAATTCATTGCATTACTAGTAGTTCCAAG
>Ga0302206_1000705_pt1 | contig 12890 bp, 10 predicted proteins | sample II_Fen_E2_1_FD_194581 | JGI IMG/M metagenome (GOLD analysis project Ga0302206, IMG submission 194581) | Peat permafrost microbial communities from Stordalen Mire near Abisko, Sweden - II_Fen_E2_1 | ecosystem: Environmental > Terrestrial > Soil > Wetlands > Permafrost | place: Sweden: Abisko...
TCAGAGGTTTAACAGAAACCTCTTTAAAAAATACAACATCTTTATCACTGTGATTCTGGATACCCATATAACCTGATTCAGGACGGGGTCCACGTTCAGGTTCGAAGTCAAACTTCTTCGCAGGTACCGGATCACCCTCTTTAAAATCTGTGACTTTCACACCATTCAGATATACGATTGTCCTTGGTCCGTCCAAAGTAATTTCCATGGTGTTCCATTGGGGACCGGGTTTCCCTGTTTTAGCTAAAGGCTTTGTAAGAGAATACAACATTCCTGTATAATGATAATCATCTTCGCCTGATTTTTCAGGGGCATTATCAATCTGGACTTCATAGCCCTTGTTTACAGGCATCCATTCTTCTGTCGGCATAGTCGGGATACGTATGAAAACACCTGAATTGCTATTTGAGTCACGCATTGCGAATTGGACACGGATTACACAATTCTGGAATTTTTCTCCCTCCCAAACAAGCAGTCCCATTCCGCCTTTTGATTTTAATAAACCATTTTCAACATAATGACTTCCAGGACCTACCTGTTTCCATCCAGTAAGGTCCTTTCCATTGAATAGTTGTCTCCACTCGCTTTTATCCTGTGCCTTCAATGAGATACCCGAAGTCAGTATCAATAGAATACATGCAGTTATAACTGACATTACACTTTTTGCTGAAAAGATCCGTTTGATAATTTCCAGCCAACGATTTGATTTTTGTTTCATAGCTTTTAGTTTTTGATGTTTGATTGATTTTTTCTTTTTATAACAGCATTTCTGACAATTGGTTTTGCCCAGAAACTTAAACTCAGAATATATACCAAAGGTAAATACAAAATCATCATTCCTGCCTGTAATCCTATCAGATCTTTCAGCTTTCCGATAAGCAACGAAAAAATTGCACCTCCTGCTATTGCTGTGCACAAGATCCCTGCAAATGAGCCATGGTATTTTGTTACACTATTGAGAGCAAGTGAAAAAATAATACCATACATAACCGACAGGCAAAATCCCAGGGCAGGAAATCCAAATAAAGCCATCTTTGCATTGCCAAACAATGAGAATGTCAGCGCAATAAAAGTAGCCGCAGCAAAAATGCGTAATACAATTTTACTGTCAATAATCTTTAATAATACAAGTCCAAGGATACATCCTATAGTCATCATTCCCCAGAAAAGACCAACTGTAGAAGCTCCCTCAACTTCGGGTCTGAAGCCATGATAGCTTCTAAGAAACTCTGAAATCCAATTTGCAATTCCCTGTTCCATACCTACATAGGAAAAGATTCCAAGGAAAAAAAGTATAACAGTTTTCTGTTTGAATAGTTCAAGATGGGTTTCCCATGCTCCGACAACCTCATCCTCTTTTCGTATAACCTTTGGAAAACGCACTAAAAGAATAATTGCTGTCATTAAAAAACTAATAAAAGCAAAAATCCAGTATATTGAAACCCATGGCAAATGATGAGGTGTAAGGAAGGCCATGAAATTTATAAAGACTCCTTTTGTAACATTTTGAGCACTAAGACTTGTTACAAGATAGGAATACACAAAAGGACTAAGGAACGAAGCAACTCCGAAGACGAGCTGAACAATAAGATTGTTAAAAGCAAAATGCTCCTCTCCGCCAGTAACTCTGAGCAATGGGAATAATGCTACCTGTAAAAGAGCCATACCACATCCAATCAAAAACAGTGAACATAAGAACACCGGGAAAACCGGGAAAAGAGAAAACAAAAGTGCCCCGCAAAATGCAAGAATCCATGCAAACACAAGACTTTTCTTTTCGTCATATTTCTGAACTATCATTCCAGAAGGAATTGACATTAAAGCATATGCTATAAAAAATGAAAACGGTAACAAGCCTGTCATTGTTCCATTCAGAGTGAAACTATCACTGACATTAGGGTTAATTGAACCAAGAATGTTAGTTAAAAACGAAATGGCAAAAAAGATAAAGAAAATCAGGACTACCAGATAATATTTACGTTTCATAGGTAACTTTTAACACATTTTTCACTTTTGTTCATACCAGAAACAACAGTCCCTAAAATTAGGAATATTTTACTTAGCGTCGACTGAAATATTACTTATGTCTCCAACAATCTCAATTTTGATTTCGGATGAAAAAGGAATAAATTGCAGGAAAATCAGTTATGGAAAAGAAATATTTTTTGCTCAGTTCAGTTGAGAATAACAGGGTGATCAGAATCATTCAGATAGTATTTGGAATTGTTTGCTTGGCAGTCGCCATCTTCTGGCTGATTTTTAATATCAGGTCATTAAAAACCGAAGGGACACTCTGGATTACAATTATTTTCCTTTCAGTATTTGGTCTTTACCAGGTCTGGTCCGGTTTAGGCAAGGCAACCAGATTTATAGAGATAAGTTCTGATGGTATACGACTTAAAAAGACTATTATTCTTCCTGCTGTTGAGATGTCTATAGGAGATATTCAAAAAATAGAAATTTATCCATTCAATCTGATCTTCTTTCTGAAAGCAAAAAAAAGACTAATTCTCAGGTTCAGTACAACCTATCAGGAAACCAATGAAAAAGTAAAAGATGAGCTTCTTGTTTTTGGAGAATTAAATTCAATTGATGTCGAATTCGTAGAGGAAAAGTTATAAAAAGCTAACTTGTCAGGAACTCATTGCTCGTGATAATACGGACACCTTCTTTTGCCAGTTCGCATTTAATATCATCGAATTTATCAGGGTACAGAGGCCGGGATGCGTCTTCAATCAGTGTTGCTGAAAAGCCCTCGAGTATTGAATCGAGCATAGAATAATAAACACAGATGTCTGCAGCTAACCCGCAAAAATACACATCGGAAATTCCTTTGTCTTTGAGATACCCCGACAATCCGGTACTTAACTGATGATTATTATCATAAAATCCGCTGTAACTGTCAACTTCAATATTCATTCCCTTCCGGAAAATGGCAGCAAATCTGTCTGATTCAAGATCATGATGAAGCTCAGCCCCGGATGATCCCTGAATACAATGATCAGGCCACAAAACCTGTTGAAGTCCATGGAGAACTATTTTGTCAAATGGTTTCTTGTTAAGATGACTTGATGCAAAACTTGTATGGTTCTTTGGATGCCAGTCCTGAGTTGCTATGACCAGATCAAAAGAGCCCTGAACCTTATTAATAATTGGTATGATTGCATCACCATGTGCCACCTCAAGCGGACCACCGGGCATAAAATCATTCTGAACATCTATGACTACAAGTGTTTTCATTAATTTATTTTTTAAATTCATTAATTAGCCTGTCTCGTTCTGTTTGCAGTTTTTCACTGATTCCAACTTTATAGATGTGTGGATTATCAAACCGTTTATATTCTTCAGGAAGTTTCTCTAATCTTCTCCGGCTGTATTCTGCTATTTCGGTAAGTGGCAGGGGAGTGTTCAATCGTAGACCGTTTCCTATGACTTTTTGCAATAATGGTTCTTTAATGTTGTTCGCAACATAGAGTGACTTAAGAGAATACATCGGGTGATGCATTATATTTACATCCTGTTCATCTGACATTGTTACTGCATCGGCTCCAATAAACTTAGCATCATTGTCAAGTATCCTGAAAACCTGTTTCTGGTGAGGGAGTGTTATCTTACTGACGTTCTCCGATAATTTGATCCTCGGTTTGCCATTTGCATATGATAATTTATATACTCCATCCAAAGCGCCATCCGGCTGACCCGTGACAAGGCTTGTGCCGACACCGAATATATCAATAGGAGCCTGCTGGTCCAACAGGCTTTTTATAATGTACTCATCCAATTGATTTGATACAGCAATCTTTACATAAGAAAGTCCCTCATTATCCAGTTTTTTCCGACACTCCTTTGCCAGATAAGCAAGGTCACCGCTGTCGAGTCTGATTCCATTAAGCCTTTGCCCTTTCTCTTCCATTTTTTTTGCCACAGTTACAGCATTTGGCAAGCCGCTTTTCAGGGTATCATAGGTATCAATCACCAGAACACAATCTTTGGGCTGTACTTCTGCAAAATGAATAAATGCAGATAATTCATCATCGTAGCTTTCTATAAACGAATGCGCCATAGTACCTGAAACAGGTATTTCATAATCACGACCGGCCAGAACATTGCTTGTCCCATCAAAGCCTCCTACAAAAGCAGCCCTGCTGGCATAATAACCTCCCGGACCCTGGGCCCTTCGTAAACCAAAATCGATTAATACCCGTCCTTCGGCAGCCTGCCGCATCCGGCTTGCCTTGGTAGCCACGAGGGTCTGAAAATTGAGAATGTTGAGAATGAGAGTTTCAATAATCTGGGCTTCAATTATATTTGCTTCTATCTGAAGTACCGGACGTACCGGAAACACTAAATCACCTTCCGTCGAACTGAATACATTTCCTGTAAACCTGAACTTTTCAAGATAACTGATAAAATCGGGATGGTATCCCAGCTCTTTCAGGAAGTCAATATCCTGCTTATCAAATCGCAAGACAGCAAGAGCATTAAGGAGATCCTCCAATCCGGCAAATATTGCATATCCTCCCTCAAATGGTAAATTGCGAAAGAAATAATCGAAAACTGCTCTTGTTTCTTTTTGTCCTTTAAGAAAATAGACCTGAGACATTGTCAGTTGATACTTATCAGTATATGTAGCTGTGTAATTGAACATTATTAATGTCGATTTATAGTTTCGTTTATTACTCTGATTTATATTATCAAACTCAAGATAAAAGAAATTTTGAATAGTTATACAGGTTCATTAAATTTAGGTGATAAAACTCATTCATTTAAAATTATCAATGCTGTTTCAGCACTTTGTCGAACAGTTAATAATGAATCAGTTGAACCTGAATCAGTTTTAATCTATCCCCGATACCTGCTTTTGAACATTCATTCTGAAATATTGTTAAATTCTTTATCGAGATATATTTATTAGTACAACTTTCAATTTATGGAACAAACTTTCATCTGAAAAGTTTTAAACGAACTGATTAAACAATGGTAATTATTTCATCCGGAAAAGAAGATTTTTATCCCCCAAAAAAAAATTCCAAATCTCACAAACTGTTGGTATTTCTATCATCTTTCCCCCGAAGATGCAAAATGCCGGTAATGGTTTTCGGATTGGTATCATATCTGGGTATCTCTACCTTACATGGTCAGATTCTGAAAGATTCAAGTTCTATAAATCTTATAAAGAAAGGTATTGACTACGTTTATAACTTCGATTTCAAAAACGCCTATAATATAAGCGATGAGTTCAGAAAGCTTTATCCGGGTCATCCGCTAATTTATCTTTTTAGAGGAATGATAACATATTGGGAAAACTACCCGCTCAACATTACATCGGAAGCCCGTGCATCATTTGAAGAAGATATGCGGAAATGCATCGAATTATGTGATAAGAATAAAGAACAGGCCAGTGAGGCAGAAATTTTGCTGGTTAATTTGTGTGCCAGGGGACTGCTTTTATTATTTTATACCGATAATGATCTTAGTTTTGAGGTGTTCCCAATCGCATCGAGCACTTATCAGTGTATCAGGCGCTCCTTTAATTTTACTACACATTATTCAGATTTTTATTTTTTCACAGGAGTTTACAATTATTATCGTGAAGCTTACCCTGAAGCTCATCCTGTGTACAAAACCCTTGCATTTCTTTTTCCTAAAGGTAGCAAGGTTAAGGGATTGCAGGATCTCCAGATAGTTGCAAGGAATTCCATAATTTTAAAAGCTGAATCCTACTCTTTTCTGACTCAAATATTTTTAAGTTTTGAAAACAATTATGAACAGGCTACATTTTATAGCAAAAGTCTTCACTCGGTATATCCTGACAATCCTCAATATCTGGGATCGTACATTAAAAATCTGTTATTGATAAAACAATATGACGAAGCTGAAATGGAGATAGCCTCATCCATCACATATCTGAAGAACCCTTTTTTCCAGGCTCAGGTTACTATTTTCAACGGTTTATTACAGGAGAAAAAGTATCATGATACCCGGCAGGCTCAACAGTTTTATATGAAAGGTATCAAAGATATTTCGGTTTTCAGAAGTTATGGAAATGAGTATGCTGCCTATGCCTATTTCGGTTTGAGTCGTATCAGCGAAAAAAATGGTGATACGGATAACATGAAATTGTACCGCAAACTTGCATTGAAGCTTGCCGATTTCAAGAATATTGACTTTAATGACTAACACACGTTGCCTGATGCATCCAATCGCTCTCAGTAATCTTTAACCCATTCTCTGCTCCAATAAAAAGATTATTCAAACCTGCGGATCCTCTTCCCTGTTAAAGTTTTTCCCAAGTTCTTCAAGTTTCTTTTTCCCGTAAGCGAATCTTGTTATTACAACAAACAATACCGGTACCATAAAAATGCCAATAAAAGTTGCGGCAATCATTCCTCCAAATACGGTCCATCCGATTGTCTGTCGTGCAACGGCTCCAGCGCCTGTCGCAAATATAAGAGGGGATACACCTAATATGAACGCCATTGATGTCATTAGGATAGGACGTAATCTGAGCCGTATTGCCTCGAATGTTGCATCGAGCAAAGGCATACCTCTATCAACACGTGTTTTGGCAAATTCAACAATGAGTATTGAATTTTTTGCTGCAAGTCCTATAAGTGTGACCAGTCCGATCTGAGCATATACATTATCACTCAGTTTTGTTACAAAAGTGAGGGCCAGGATAGCTCCGAATGCACCAAGTGGTACAGCAAGAAGCACTGAGAAAGGCACTGACCAGCTCTCATAAAGTGCAGTAAGAAAGAGAAATACGAATAATATGGATATGAAAAAAATTACGATTGATTTTGATCCGGCATCTATTTCCTCTTTGCTAAGACCCGAAAACTCATACCCGTATCCGGCAGGAAGCACTTTGTCGGCTGTCTCAATGAGCGCCTGAATGGCCTGTCCGCTGCTATAACCTTTTTTGGCATCGCCGTTAAATTCAGTGGACCGATAAAGATTATAATGATTTATGACAGGTGCACTTTCCGTTACCTTATGGTTTATAAATGTTTTAAGAGGAAGCATATTCCCCTGGCTATTCTTAACATAATACCTGTCAATATCTGATATATCTTCCCTGAAAACAGTATCAGCCTGTGCCATAACCCTGAAATTCCGGCCATAAATTGTAAAATCATTAATATAAAAACTTCCAAGGAAGGTTTGGAGCGTATTGAAGACTTCTGAGAGTGGCACCCCCATTTTCTTGCATTTTTCCCTGTCTACCGAAATTGTATATCGTGGTGTACTTGCAGTGAAAAAAGTAAATGCACTGCCAATTTCAGGGCGTTTATTCGCTTCGGTCATAAAATTTCTGACAACCTTCTCGAACCCTTTAATATTATCGGTACTTTCTCTCTGCTGCAAAATAAAACTAAATCCTCCTGTGTTTCCAAGTCCGGGAATTGCCGGCGGCGCAATTACGATTACCCGCGCCTGCTTTATTTCTGCAAAACGTCTGTTCATTTCAGCTATAATGCCTTCAAGCTGCTCTGATTTAGTTTTCCGCTCATCCCATGGTTTCAGCTGGCAAAAAACGGTGCCGCTGTTCGACTTTGTAGAGAACGTTACAACATTAAGACCGGCAATTGCTGCAAAATGTCCGACCCCTTTTATTTCTTTCAGAATATTCATAACGTTATTCAATACCTCCACTGTGCGTCCTGTTGAGACAGCTTCAGGAAGCTCGAACGTAATATAAACTCTCCCGTTGTCTTCCGTCGGGATGAAGCTTGTCGGTTTGTTTTTGAACAAAACGGCAGTGCTGAAAATCACAAGTATCAGTAAGATTACTATATAACGTGCATAATTGACTACTTTCAGAACTGTTGAGGAATAAGTATCTACACTTTTTTTAAAATACCTGTTAAACAGTCCAAAGAACCAGTTTAAAGGGCCGGCTCTTTTAATTGCTTTTTGTGGAACGAGCAGAAGTGAGCTCAGGGCAGGGGTAAGCGTTAATGCAACAAAAGCTGATAATAATACAGATACTGCAATAGTTATTGCGAATTGCTGATATAACTTACCGACTATTCCAGGGAAAAAACCTACCGGAATGAACACCGCGGCTAAAATCAATGCGATGGCTACAACAGGCGCTGAAATATCTTCCATTGCCCTGGAAGCAGCTTCCTTCGCTGTCATATTTTTATCATCAATATAATGCTGAATTGCCTCTACTACAATTATCGCATCATCGACAACAATTCCGATAGCAAGGACAAGGGCAAAAAGTGTAAGAGTATTTATTGTGAAACCTAAAGGGATAAAAAAGATAAAAGTTCCTATAATCGATACAGGAATTGCCAGAATAGGAATCAATGTGGCTCTCCAGCTTTGTAAAAAAATAAATACCACGATTATTACAAGTGTCAAAGCCAGAAGTAAGGTTTTTACAACTTCCTGGATTGAAACTTTTACAACCGACACTGTTTCAAAAGGAACATTATAATCTATATCGGACGGAAAGGACTTTTTCAACCTTTCCATTTCGGTATATACACCATTTGCAGTCTCCATTGCATTTGTGCCGGGCAACTGAAAAACCAGAAGAAATGAGGCCAATTCACCATCAACATAAGAACTACCTGAATAGGTAAATTTTCCAAGTTCAATTCTTGCCACATCCTTCAGATAAACAATTGATCCATCGGTTGGGTTACTTTTTACAATTATTTTTCCGAACTCCTCCTCTGAGGCCAGCTTCCCTTCAACAAAACAGGTATATTCAAATGCCTGATAATCCTTAGCCGGAAGCGCACCTATTGTTCCTGCAGCAACCTGCACATTTTGTTCCTGAACCGCCTGAATTATATCGGCCGGAGTAAGATGCATTTCTGCAAGTTTGTCAGGATTAAGCCATAAACGCATTCCGAAAGGGTCGGCCCGGGTAAATATGTCTCCCACTCCCTTCACACGGGCAAGAGCTTCTCTAATATAAAGATTTGTATAGTTATCGACAAATTTTATACCGTGCGTTTTCTTCGGCGAATAAATACCTATAACCATCAATATGCTTGGAGAGCGTTTCCGTACCAGTATTCCAAGATTCTTAACCTCAACAGGGATATTGGGTAATGCTGCATTAACACGGTTCTCAACGTCAAGAGCCGCAATATCAATGTTCGTTCCTGTTTTAAAAGTAACGTTCATGCTCATACTCCCTGTACTTGTGCTTATTGACTGCATGTATATCATATCAGGTACGCCGTTTACCTGAGATTCGATTGGAGTGGCAACAGTTTGCTCAATAACATTGGCATCAGCCCCTATATAGCTGGCTGACACCTGTACAACCGGTGGAGTTATATCGGGATACTGGCTGACAGGGAGGCTGACAATAGAGATTACCCCAAGAATTACAATTATGAGGGAGATAACAATTGCTGTATTTGGCCGCTTAATAAATGTATTGGCTATCATTTCCGATGTGAATTAGTCAGTTCCTTTACCTTGATAAGCATTCTCTTTTTTAATGTCAGCTGAAGCAATCACAGCTGAGCCTTCATGCACCTTTTGTAAACCTTCAAGAACAATCGTTTCCCCCGGATTCAACCCTGACTTTACGACCACTAACTCACCATGATTTGGTCCGAGCTCAATTCTTTTTTGCTTAACAACATTATTGTCAATCAGATACACAAAATATTCACCCATTTGTTCTACTATTGCCCTTGCCGGAATATTGACCTGCATACCTGAGTTTGCATTCAAAACACTTATTTTGCAATTCATACCGGGTCTGAGAGCCTGGTCAGGATTCGGAAAAACAGTCCTTATCTTTATTGTCCCTGTCTGAGGATCAACTGCTCTGTCTATGATACTTAATTCACCATTATACTTATAATCAGAATTATCCGGTAAGGTTACCTTGAAAATAGAATCATTTACAGTTTTTTTTGCGCTTTGAATGGTAAGCAGATATGGCAAAGATTTTTCATCAATAATAAAGTCAACCGCAATCGGATTATCAGAAGAAATAGTATTCAATAAAGTCTGTCCGGCAGTAACAAATGCACCCGGTTTAACCATAGAAAATCCTATTGAACCGGTAAATGGAGCGGTTATGAGTGAATAATTAAAATCTGTCTCAGCATTTAACAAGTTTGCTGTTGATGATTTTACCTGAAGCTTCGCATTTTCAAGAGCTGTAAGAGCGTCATCAAGAATCTGTTTTGCAATTGCATTTTGTTCATCGAGCTTCTTATACCTGTCAGCATCACGCTGAGCTTTAAAAAGGTTGGCTTTAACAATAGCAACTGATGCCTTAGCCTGCTCATAAGCAGCCTGGTATTTCCTTCTGTCTATTTCATATAGTTTCGTTCCTTTGGTTACGCGGCTACCCTCTTTGAAATATATTCCGGTTACAAAACCACTTACCTCGCTGCGGAGCTGGACTTCATCAGGAGCAACCGCTGTTCCCGGATAAGTATCATAATAAATTACATTTCCCGATTGCACGGTAAAAGGAGTTACGGCTACTGGTCCACCAATCTTGCCTGGCTTGGCTTGATTCTTGCATGAAGTAAAAAGTATAGCCAGTGTCAAAACCAAAAATGTTATACTCAATTTAATTTTGTTCATTGCTTGATGTAATAAGTTAATAATCAATAGTTATTTTGCCTAAGGCCTGCTGCACATCAATTTTACTATTCATTAATGAAATCAGAGAACTGAGATTATTCAGCTGTGCAGTTAAAAGGTCTGTCTCAGAAATAATTACGTCGAGGTATTGTTTAATACCCTGTTTATATTGAAACATTACGGTATTATAAACATCGTGTGCAATATTTATATTCTCATCCGTAATATTATATGCCGCCAGATTACTCTTATACTCAGAAAGTGCCTGAACGTAACCTGTATTCATTTCATTCTTTAAATTAATTGTATCAAGCACCAGTCTGTCGTAGGTGAATCGCGATCTTTTTATGTTCTGCCATTTCTTCGTCCCGGCAAAAATTGGAAAGGATAAAGTGAGACCTACATTTGAATTCGGAAATGACTGATTATAGAGCGCAGAATTACTATCATTCTGATACATCAGATTATAGTCGGCATATGCTGAAAGTGAAGGCAGAAAGCTTTGCCTGTAGTAATTCAGGGAGAGCTTTTGAAGCTTGATATTTGTTTTGAGTAATTGATATTCTATACGTTCGCTGTATTTTATACTCTGTATTGTATCAATAAGTACATCCCTCTTCATTTCATTGAAATTGTATTTCAATTCCAGTGGATTACTCTCGGGATAACCTATAAGCTGCTTCAGTAGACTCTTTTTAGATTTAATCGAATTAGCAATACTTATTTTCTGAGACTTCGCATTATTCAGAGAGATCGTTGCCCTGTTAAAATCAATTTTGTCTGTTGTCCCGTTAGTGTAAAGAGCATTGGCATTCTTCACACTGATTGATAATCTGTCAATATCCTCATTTATAATATTCAGCATTTGTTCAGAAAGCAGTATGTCGTAAAATGCCTTATTAATATCAACAACAAGTTGTATCAAACCCTTACGTGTCGTTTGTCCAATCTGTTGTCTGTAGTATCTGGCACTTTTCCCGGCGAAGAGTAAATCGTTAGTGAAGATGTTCTGACTTGCGCTGATTTGAAGACTTGAATTATACTTCTGAGCCGTGGTTACCTGAACCAGTGGCCCTGTAAGGTCCGAAAGGTTAGGAAATAACGAAACCGGTTGCTTCAGGAAGATCTGATAGCCTGCATTAGAATTAATCTGAGGTAACCAGTCAGAAAGCGAAATTTTGATAGTCTGATTTGCAATAGCTTCGTCCAGTTTTAACTGCTTTACCAGTGGCTGGTTATTCATTGCATATTTTATACATTCTTCTATGCTCACACTATCGGAAAATATTTTATCCTGTTTCTGTGCTCTTAAAGCAAAAGAGTCAAAAAGAAACAATACCAGATAAATCAGATATCGCTTAGAATTTATATTGAATTTCCTTTTCATTAATGTTTCAGGATTACAACTGTTACATATTACTTTTTCCTGATTACTCTGTATTTCGTTATCAATGTTCCCTGATCATTTATTTTTTCAGAGCTTAATAAGTTCAAATCAATGTCCAGCTTTTCTTCTGTGACAAAACCGGCTCCAATCCCAAATATTTTTGGTTCAATGGTAAGCCACAATTCATCGATTAATTGTTCTTTCAGAAACGCCGTGGCAATGTGGGGACCGCCAACTACAAGTATCTTTTCTTCTCCTTCTTTTTCAAATCGTTTAATAAGAAATGAAGGAGAATCACCGGTAAATTCCAACTGCCCTGCCCTTTCTTCCATTTGATACTTATCCTGTTGTTTTGTCATGACAATAAAAAGATGTTCCGAGCTCGGTTTTACAGGGTCCGGATTATATGTCCCGCTGCCCATTATTACAACCCTGGTATCATTCCAGATCGTGTCGAAATAATCCTGATCATTTTTAGATGACCACGACCTTATTTTTGGATCGCCCCATTTAGTGATCTTACCATCGAGCGTGGAGACAAAAATCAGAATTGTTTTCATTTGCAGATTTTATAGAATATTTAAACAGACTACCTCATTAGATTTTTTCCATTGTTATTAAATCTTTACTGATGCCTAGGTTGGATAATTGCCGGAGCATATTCACGATCATGGGAGGTGGTCCGCACAAATAGTAGTTATTATAAAGTGCCGGAATATTGTTTTTGAGAAATTCTTCAGTTATAAATCCATGATTATATCCTTCAGACATATCATCCGATAATATATTAATAAATAAATCCCCCAAAAGCCACTTAAATTCACTTTCAAGAATTATGTCATCTTTTGTTTTGTTTGCAAAGACCAGCATATTGGCACCAATTTTTTTTCTGTATTGAAGCTCCCTGAAAATGGAG
>Ga0302206_1000706_pt1 | contig 12884 bp, 9 predicted proteins | sample II_Fen_E2_1_FD_194581 | JGI IMG/M metagenome (GOLD analysis project Ga0302206, IMG submission 194581) | Peat permafrost microbial communities from Stordalen Mire near Abisko, Sweden - II_Fen_E2_1 | ecosystem: Environmental > Terrestrial > Soil > Wetlands > Permafrost | place: Sweden: Abisko...
CTCTCAAGATCAAGAATCTGTTGTCCTGACGACTTAAAATACCTGAGAATATGTGTTTTACTGCTTCCAGTCATTCCTCCTAAAACAATCATTTTTCTTTTCTCAGAAAGACTTTCCAGAAGGTACCGGCGATAAGCCTTATAGCCTCCATCCAATACATTAACCTCAAGATCACCCAATGAAAAAAGCCAGGCCATTGCTTCCGATCTCATTCCACCTCTCCAGCAATGAACAAGAAGTTTACCGTTTTCAGCGATCTTCAGACCCTGTTCAAGTTTGGATACCAGAGCCGGGGCTGAATGCTTTAGCCCTTCTATAATAGCAGATAACCGCCCTTCTTTAATATATTTTATTCCTACAGCTTCACGTTCTTTATCATCAAAAAGCGGAATATTAACTGCTCCCGGGACGTGGCCAAAGCTAAACTCAGAAGGAGATCTTACATCTGCAATCTTAATAGTCTCTGATAGTTTCAGAAACCTTTCTATATTGATTTTTTGAATTGTCATTATTTATTCTGGCAAAGGGTTCCTTTGTATTACTTTGTGTGACACTTTGTGTACCTCTGCCTGCCGGCAGGCAGATTTGTAGTTAAATGAATTTTTTCTGCCACAAAGGCACTCGAAGGTTTTCACAAAGGGTCACTAAAGTTTCTTTAGAGCCTCTCAGGAAAATCTACTTTTTGAAATATCTTGCAAAAAGCTTTTTCAGTTCATCAATTCTGACAGGTTTAGAAATAAAATCTTTGATTCCCGACAGTTCGGCTTTCCTTTTGGTTTCAGGCATATTATCTGCCGTAAAAGCTACAATTAATACCGATTTGTCAATTTTTACAATTCGTTGTGCAGATTCAAAACCGTCCATTTCAGGCATGATAAGATCCATGAAGATAAGGTCATATTTTTGGGCTTTTGCCATCAGATAACCTGCATAACCATCATCAGAAAGTTCGAATGAATACCCAAGACTCTTAAGCATTGTCCCGATAACATGCTGATTCATTTTATTATCTTCAATTATCAGTATTTTCAGATCGGTTCTTAGGGTACCAATTTCAACCAATGAGGTCTTATCCTCAAGGAATGGAAAACTGTTTTTTATTATGCTCAGTAACTCGCTGACATCAAATGGTTTTATAAGATAATGATCTATCCCAAGAGTAATGCAATTGAGGTAGTTACCTTTTTTGTCATTTGAGCTTATCATAAGCATTATGAAGTATGCGGAAAGCCTGTTTTCCCATATTACCCTGGCTGCATCAAATCCATTAAATTCCTCATCATCAAATATTACGACAAGGTTATATTTATCGTCGGGATAATTCATATTTGTCTTGATCTGATTCACAGTAGATCGTTGGAAAGTAGTAATTGTAACGTTAAGTCCCAACCTGTGTAAAGCGCTCAGGATCTCCTCGTCCCTGTTCTGATTACCTGTTATCACAAGTGTTCTGATTCTGTCAAAAGTTTTTATCTTTTCAAATGAAAGTTCTTTTATTTGTCTGTCGTTTGAGTATGTGAGTATCGTAAATGAAACTTTAGTTCCCTGGTCACCTGATATCCCTGAAGGACTTACAGCCAGCAATTCTCCTCCCATTAGTTCAACCAGCTGTCTTGATAAAATTGTCCCGAATTCCGAATCATCATTTGTCCGGACTTTCTTTGATTCAATATTTACAAAATCTCCAAAGATTTTTTTGAGGCTTGCGTTGTCAAAGCTTCTACCGGTATCGAGCAACTCGAATTCAAGAGTTATAATCCCGTTTCTATTGTATTTAAGCATACATTTCAGGCGTATTTCCCCTTTTTCAGTGTTCCTCACAGAGTGGGTAATCAGGTTTGTCAGGATTTGCCTCAATCTGAAAGGATCGCCAATGATGCTCTCGGGAACATTATCGTCAACCGTGCAGCTTAATTTCAGGTCATTTGCCGGAATGTTTGTATTTGCCAAATCTGTACAGTAGGTAATTTCTTCCCTTAAATTAAAAGGCACCTCATCGAGTATCATTTTCCCCGACTCAATTTTTGAAAAATCAAGTATATCATTTATAATATTCAGAAGTACTTCTGTTGACCTGTGCAAAAGACCCACTATTTCCTTTACCTCCGATGTAAGATGAAATTTTTTAAGCACATCTGTCATACCAATGATACCATTCAGAGGAGTTCTTATCTCATAACTCATTCTTGCCAGAAACTCAGATTTTGCTTCATTGGCTTTAGCTTCCTGTTTTCGGGCAGATTCAAGCATGGTCACATCGATCAGTATCTCCATAGTAGCTTCTTCTCCCATGAACATTAAAGGTATGCTGTTCCTGTAAAGAACAATCTCTCCTATTTCTTTCTTTATGATAACAAACTGGTCGGGATTGAATGATCCGCCAAGGTTTTTTGAATAATAATCACTATCGCCCGGTAAAGAAGATTCAGGAAAGATTTTGCCCTTCATCTCAGTTTCACTTAAATAGGAATATTGACCTGCAGCAACTTTGTTCGCTTTAAGTATTTCCCTGTTTTGATTATGAACGATAACACCTACCGGCATCTCTTCAATCAGTTTGAAGAGCATTTTTTCAGATGTTTTTAATCCGTCCATTTCTTTTTGCTGCGATTTAAGATATCGCCAGAATAAATAAATAATTGCCTGGACTAAAAACAGAGTACCAAGTACAATGAGAAGTGAATTCCTTATTATATATCTCTGAAAACGGCTGGTGGGGGCAGAAAACACAAGTCCGAGATCTCTTTTTTGCAGAAGCTGTGTCGAATAATAAGACGATATTAATTCTTCAGTTTTACCATTAATTGTTGCCTTGTGAATTATGTTTTCAACTGATCCTGCTGCCAGTCCCCTCGTGATTTTGTCAAGCTGTGAATATATGACCTTGTTCGGATTATTGTCGTATACTACTTCTCCCGAATCACTCACAACCCATTGCCATTGATACTCCTTAAGGTTGAATTCCGAAAATATAGCTTTAAAGTATTTCTGGTAGTCAACTGTTACCACAATGTTGCCAATAGTTTCATTGGTTTTTTTATTCATCACGGGCAGGTAATAGTTATATTGTCTATTTTCCTGAACAAGCTTTTCTACAGTATCTATTTCAGTCTGCACATGAAGGATAAATGGTTGTTCAAGCCATTCTTCGCTTTCATTATCCCTTTTTAAGGTGAATTCATTTTTTTTATTATCGTACAATCTTATCCCTATAACGAATTCTTTGTATTTTGAAAAGAATGATTTCATTTTATCTTTTATCCTTACCTGATTCTCAGGATTAGTAAAAAACAGATTAAGGTCATCTGAAAAATTGATCTTGTTAAAGTCACTTATAAATCCGTTGTTTGTGCTGTCGACTGTAAGACCAACTATCTGCACCTGCCGGTCAAGTAATTCAACTATATAACTTATTTGCTTATTATACATGCTTTTATAGAATATATAATTTGCAATCATTATTATAACAAATGCTGAATAAACAAGGATAAGGATTCTTCTCATCTGAGTGTTGTGTTTTACTCCTGAAATATATAAAGATAATTTATTAATGCAATAATATCATTTCATCTGTACTTACCATTATCTCCATCCAGTATATTCAGATAACTCCTGTACCGGAGAAATGCTATTTCTCCTTTTTCCACAGCAATCCTCACGGCACAGCCAGGTTCATCAAGATGAAGACAATTATTAAACCTGCATTCTTTTGATTTTTCGAATATCTCGCGGAAAAAATGGTATATTTCGTTCCGTTCCATATCAACAACTCCAAAACCCTTTATTCCCGGAGTATCAATTACAAATGCATTAAATGGCATCTTATGCATTTCCGGAAAGGTAGTGATATGTTTTCCCTGTTTATGATAATCTGAAATTTCGCCGGTTTTGAGATTAAGAAGCGGATTTAAAGCATTTAAGAGGGTTGTTTTTCCAACACCTGAATTACCCGAAATAAGGCTGGTTTTTCCTTTCATTAAATCTCTTAAAACTTCAAGGTTCGACTGCTCTTTAAGAGAGAGTCTTATACATTCATATCCAATCTTACTGTACAATGACTCGAGGTATTCCATTTTAACTAACTCGTCCTCGCCATAAAGATCAGTTTTATTAATTATTATTTTTGCAGGGACCCGGTATGCTTCAGCGGTGATAAGAAATCTGTCTATGAATTCTACCGGTGTCTCCGGAAGAATAATAGTGATCATGAGAAACACCTGATCAATATTTGCAGCGAGTATCTGTGAATGTTTTGAGAGATTTGAAGCTTTTCTTAAGATCCAGTTCTTCCGGTCAAGTACTTCTGTAATTATTCCTGAATTTGTCTCCCTGTCTATTTCGAATAAGATATTATCACCAACGGCAATTGGGTTTGTAGTGCGGAATTCCTTTATCCTGAGCTTCCCTTTAATGGAACAATTGACTATTTTTCCTTCACCATATAGAACCCTGTACCGACTGCCTGTGGATTTTAATACAACTCCTCTTTCCAATAGATGATAATTTGGAACAAAAGTAAGGAAAATTGCATAATTATTTTAACCTGCTTTTGTACCCTTTTTACTTATTGTTTTAACCCATCCCCCAACCCGTTCCCTTAAATGGTGATAGGTTCCCTATCAAACAAGAGACGCCCAAATTGGGCGTCTCTACATTATTCATATCAGAATTATATAATCTTCAATTATCCGATGCCATCAGAAGGAAAGGTTTCATTTCAAAACTGTGATAGAAAGGTCTTAACCTTTCAGTATTATAATCTGCAAGTCTCACTATTTTTTTTGATGAGGTCACTACGTCAATAGGCAGATTATCATATCTTCCGTTCTTCAGGACCACAATCCTGCCATGTACACCTTTAAGAACAAGATCCAGTGCGAGATTCCCATATGCCATAGGAACAATGGAATCGAGTGCATCGGGATCTCCTCCGCGTACCATATAGCCAAGTTTCTGGTAAATTACATTAATCGTTTTACCGTGATTATATTTCGGTGAAAGTTCCTTGAGTTTTACCGATACCATATCTCCTATTCCTCCGAGTTTTGCATGGCCGTAAGCATCCTTTTCACTGTCAGAGAAAATCATCTCCCCACCTTTGAACATTGCTCCTTCCGATATAAGAACTATTGAATATTTGCTTGGATTTCGATTTCTGTCTTCAACAAGAAGTTTTGTAAGCTGATCTATATCAAACTCATATTCAGGTATTACACATCTGTTAGCGGCACCTGCCAGAGTAGGTAGCATAGCTGTAAACCCTGCGTATCTTCCGAATACCTCAAGAACTAAAAGCCTCTCGTGTGATCCCGCAGATGTCCTGAGGCTGTTTGTCATTTGAATGGTTCGTGAAATGCAGGTGCTGAAACCAATACAATAATCCGTACCCGGAACATCATTGTCCATGGTTTTTGGAATAGCAACCACATTTACCCCTTTTTTGTATAGATGAACACCATAACTCAATGTATCATCGCCGCCTATCGGTATAAGATAATCAACACCAAGCCATTCAAGATTTTTGATAATTTCTGGCGTAATGTCATTATATTCAGCATTATAAGTGCTTTGCAGATGTTCAGGTACACTGGACTTTGACATATGGCTCGGCCTTGTTCTGGAGGTATGTAAAAAAGTCCCGCCAGTACGCCCTGCCTTATTAACTATATCATCTGTCAGAATCTGAAAATTGTTACTGTTGTCTGCTTTTGCGTCTCTGATTAATTCTGAAATTCCTGCCCAGCCCCTGCGAAGTCCGATTACTTTGTATCCTTCACGGTTTGCGCGGATTGTTACGGCCCTGATGGCCGGATTAAGTCCTGGAACATCTCCCCCACCTGTTAGAATAGCAATTATTCCCTTGGTTGATTTCTGAGTTGTCATGATCTTTTGCTTTTTATTTGATTCCATTATTGATAATTTTGAGACCTCTAAAGTATAACTTTTTAATCTTATTCCAAAAACAGTTAATATGCCGGAAAATCAAACCCAAACAGACCTGCAAAAGAACTTCTCGGTTTTGATTACCGGCGGTAGCGGACTTATTGGAAGGTATCTTACTTCAATCCTGAGTGCTGCGGGTTATAATGTATCCCACCTTTCAAGAAGTGGCAGTCAATCAGGAAGTGCAAAAGTCTTCATGTGGGACCCCGAAAAAGGAATGATTGATCCTGAAGCGTTTGAAGGAATTGATTTCATAATTCATCTTGCGGGGGCAAATATCGGAGGGAAAAGATGGACAAGAAAGAGAAAAGAGGAAATTATTGAGAGTCGCGTGGATTCAGCCAGGTTGATTCACAAAAACATAGTTGACAGGGGAATCGGATTGAAAGCCTTCATCTCGGCTTCTGCAACCGGCATTTACGGATCTGAGACATCCACGAAAATCTTTTCTGAAAATAATCCGCCTGCAGAAGATTTTCTTGGTTCGGTCTGCAAAAAGTGGGAGGCTGCTGCTGATCTTTTTGACAACTCAGGGATCCGTACTGTAAAAATCAGGTCAGGAGTTGTTCTTGAAAAAAGTGACAGCGCATTGTCAAAAATGATAAAGCCCGGAAAATTTGGTTTCCTGGTTCAAGCCGGATCAGGTCAGCAATATATGCCATGGATTCATATAACTGACTTATGCAATATTTATCTGAAAGCATTAGAGGATTCCACGATGAACGGTGCATATAATGCTGTGGCACCTCAACATGTTACACATGGCGAGTTCATACATATTCTGGGGAAGGTTATGAATCTGCCTGTTTTACCAGGACCAATACCCGGCTTCGTTCTGAGAGCCGTTCTTGGAGAGAGGTCTGATGTGATACTCAAGGGTAGCCGGATCTCATCTGAAAAACTGATTACTACCGGATACCTGTTTCTTTTCAGTAAGCTGGAAAACGCGCTCGTTAATGTAATCCTTGGGTAAATTGTCTTATTTATCAACCATGCCTTGAAATAACTTCAAGTTTTGTCATATCAACTACTTCTATAGTTTTTCCAAAAACTCTGATGATACCCTCTTTTTTGAAATCAGATAATGTTCTGATGACATTTGCTGTGCTCATGCCAATATAGTCAGCTATCTCTTTACGGGAAACAGGAAGATCGAAAACCCTTGACTTATAAATATCATTTGTAAAATAGAGCAAAACAAAAGCAACTCTGCCAATAAGATTCTTTTGCCGTATATCGAGGGTCTGAGAAATAATTTTATCATTTATCCTTGATATCTTGGTAAGAAGGCTCATTGCAAATCCCCCGTTTTTCAAAAACAATTCTTTTATAAAGTCCAGCTTAACCATGCATACGACAGAATCTTCAAGTGCAGATACAGAATACTGGTATCGTTCCTCCGAAAAAATACTCATGTTACTGACGAATTCAAATGGTCGCGTAATGGTTATAACCTGCTCTTCGCCGTCAGCAGTTCTCCTGTAAAGCTTTACAAGACCGCTTTTCAGATATTTAAAGTTGCTGATTTTTTCCCCTTCGTGATTTATTATCTCCCCTTTGCGAAAAAACTGTTCTTCTTTATGGTCACACAATTCTTCAATTGAAGGATCCTCAAGATAGGTAAACACAACAGCCCGGAAATCGCAACTCACACAAGAGCATGGTTTTTTCTTTTCGTTCATGCTTTTCAGTTTTTACAAATTTACCAATTTCCTGATCACATTATCAATTTTCAATTTGTTTTATTCCCAAATTTAGACCTAATTTGAAATTCTAAAAGTACAACTCTTCATATTTACATGAAATGATATACAGAACTGATTACCATATGCATTCCAGCTACAGCGATGGAAGATCAGCACCTGAGGACTATATAGCTCCGGCATTGGCGGCAGGACTGAGTGAGATCGGTTTCTCTGAACATCTTACCTTATTCAAAGATCTTGAAGACTGGAATATGAATCCTGTTAACATTTCTCCTTATATCAGCAATCTGGAAACCCTTCGGAATAGTACAAAGAATCTTATTATTAAAATTGGTCTTGAAGTTGATTATTTTGAAGGGAGGGAAGAGGAAATATATAGTTACCTTCATCCTCTGCCTCTCGATTATGTTATCGGTTCCGTTCATTACCTTGGTGAGAAAACTGTAGATGTAGGTCCTGAATTTTATGAAGGGAAAAGCATTGACAGGTTATTTGAATCTTACTTTGATTCTGTAATAACTGCTGTTGCATCAGGTCTTTTTGATATTATCGGTCATTGTGATCTGATAAGAATTTATGGCTATAAACCTTCGTCTGATCTTGAACCGCTTTACAGGAAGCTCGCTAAAACTTTGAAAAACCATGATGTCGCTTTTGAAGTTAATACCAATGGCCGAAATCGGCCACTTGCTGACTTTTATCCCGACCGTCGGTTTCTTCACATTTTCAGGGAAGAAAATGTACCGGTTTGCGTAAATTCAGATGCACATATGCCATCTCGTGTTGGACAGTATTTCGATGAAGCTTATGAGTTATTAAGATATATAGGTTTCACCGAAATGGCTGTGTTTAACAAGAGGGTAAGGAGGATGGTGCCGTTTTGATCAGAAGTTACCCCCAACCCCCAAGGGGGGCTAAAAGGGAGTCAGAATTTACCCCCCTTTAGGGAGGCAAGGGGGGCCAAAAAAAAATTGAATTATGAAAAAATCGATCAAAATTTTATTGTTTGCGTTTTCCCTGGGTCTGTCCATTTCAGGCTGTTCGTCTCATAAGTTAAACCATATCAAAACATCAGGTCAGGAGGTAGTCTCATTCAGAGCATTACCATTCGATCTCACTGATGTTAAACTCCTTGATGGCCCATTTCTTCATGCAACTGAACTTGATGCTAAAACGCTTTTAAACTACGAACCCGACCGTCTCCTTTCAAGGTTTTATTCTGAAGCCGGTCTTAAACCAAAAGCTGAGCATTATATGGGTTGGGAAAACGAATCACTTGCAGGACATACTCTTGGTCATTACCTGAGTGCCTGTTCAATGATGTACCAGACAACAGGAGATAAACAATTTCTCGATAGAGTGAATTATATCGTTGGAGAACTAAAATTAGTTCAGGATTCTGATGGGAAGGGCTATATAGGAGCATTTCCGAAAGGGAAAAAGGTTTTCGAGGAAGAGATTTCAAAAGGTGATATACGTTCACAGGGATTTGATCTCAACGGCATCTGGTCACCATTCTACACTGTGCATAAAATATTGGCAGGATTGAGAGATGCATACCGGTTATGCGGAAATAGTATTGCTTTGAAAGTCGAACAAAGGTTTGCAGATTGGATTGATGTAATAGTTTCTCCTCTTAACGATGACCAGATTCAGAAAATGCTTCTTTGCGAACATGGAGGGATAAGCGAAACTCTTGCCGATTTGTATGCCGACACGAAAGAAGAAAAGTATCTCAGAATGTCGAAAATATTCTACCAGAAAGCATTTCTCGATCCTCTCAAAGAGGGTAAAGACATTCTTCCCGGGAAACACTGTAATACAAATATTCCAAAATTAATTGCCCTGTCACGGATTTATGAACTTACCGGGGACACAAGTGACCGTAAAGCAGCTGAATTTTTCTGGCAGACAGTCGTTAGTCACCATTCTTATGTTACCGGAGGAAATGGTAATGAAGAATACTTTGGTCCGGAAAATAAACTCAGGAATCGTCTTGGTGAAGGCACTACCGAAACATGCAATGTTTATAATATGCTAAAGCTTTCCGAACATCTTTTTGAATGGGATGCCTCAGCCCGCGTTGCTGATTTTTATGAAAGAGCTCTCCTTAACCACATCCTTTCCTCCCAGAATCCCATAACAGGAAATGTGACATATAATCTTTCGCTCGACATGGGCGGTTTTAAAGATTTCCAGGATCCTTTCTCATTTACATGTTGTGTGGGTTCGGGAATGGAAAACCATTCCAAATATGGTAAAAACATTTTTTATCACAATGAAAATGAATTATTTGTATTTCAATATATAGCCTCAGAACTCTGCTGGAAGGAAAAGGGAATAATAGTTACTCAGAAAACATCTTTTCCTGAAGAGCAAGGTTCCCTTTTTGAAATTAAATGCGAAAAACCTGTAAAATTTACATTACAGATTCGTTATCCCTCATGGGCTAAGAATGGTATTGAGATTAAAGTGAACGGCACCCTCAAAAAGGTAACGTGTAAGTCAGGAAATTTCGTTCCGGTCGAAAGAACATGGAGAACCGGCGATAAAATTGAAGTTAATATTCCATTTTCTTTACGTCTTGAATCTATGCCCGACGACAGTAACAGGGTAGCTGTAATGTATGGCCCTCTTGTTCTTGCAGGGGACCTTGGACCTGTTAAAGATTCTGCATCAAAAGATGCTTTGTTTGTACCTGTTATGATGACGGAGAACCGGGACCCTTCAAAATGGATGAAGCCTGTTGAAGGGAAACCGAACACTTTCATTACCTTCAATACGGGAAGGCCTCGTGATGTTGAACTTAAACCGTTTTATAGCATTTATAACAGGAGATATTCAGTTTACTGGGATCTCCTAAATGAAACTGAATGGAAAACGAAGAAGACAGAATATCAAAAGGAACAGGAAAAAACTAAAAGACTTAAAGAAGCTGAAATTGATTTTGTTCAGCCCGGGGAAATGCAACCTGAACGTAACCACAATTTCAAGGGAGAAAAGAGTTCTGCCGGATCATTTAAGGAAAGAGCCAGCAGGGATTCCCGGGGAGGTTGGTTCTCATTTGATCTTAAGACAAATACAAATTCACCTGTTGCTCTCGTGGTTGATTACTGGGGTGGATTTCCGGGAGCAAAGACTTTCGATATTCTGGCAAATAATAAGATTATTGCAACCGAAAACATTTCAAATAAAAAAGAGGGACAGTTTGTTTCTGTGCAGTACGATATCCCTGAAGAACTGGTGAAGGGCAGATCTAAAATAACAATCAGGTTCCAGGCACAACCCAATAATATGGCGGGGCCGGTTTTCGGTGTGAGAATAATAAGAAAGTAATTAAAATTCAATATGGGATTCAAGGATTGCTTCGTACGAAGCAATCTCATCGGCCAGGTCAGATTATGGATAAGTCGTAACAACTATGCCAGCAAATGTTCCAGAAATATCTTCAGCCCAATCGCAATTAGCAACAACCCCCCTATTATTTCCACTTTGTTCCCCAGACGTTCACCTGCCGATTTCCCGATCCTGATGGCAGTCATTGAGGCAAGAAAAGTGACAGCACCTATAAGTATCCCTGCTATCCAAATCCTTACGTCAAGCAGTGCAAAACTTATTCCTATGGCAAATGCATCGATACTGGTTCCAAGGGCAATTGTTAAGAGGACAATTGTACTGCTGTAATCCTTAGTCTCCGTATCTTTGGTTTTCTTAAGTCCCTCTATTATCATTTTAATACCAAGAAATGAAAGCAAACCTAAAGCTATCCAGTGATCTGTCGCCTTCAGTGCATCTGAAACTATTGAACCAAGAAAATACCCTGCAACAGTCAGACCACCCTGGAATACAGCCAGAACAATTGCAATCCAGAAAGCCTGCCGGAACAGAATGCCACTCCGGATGACACCATATGATAACGAAACGGCAAAAGTGTCGAATGATAAACCAAGGGCAATAACCAGAATTGTAAAATAGTCCATGGAACAATTGAAAGGGGCAAATATAATATAAATCATCACTCAAAAAATTTTGAAATTGATTGTATATATTTGATCGCTATAAGAATGTATACTATGAGAGCTGTAATACAACGGGTAACCAGGGCATCGGTTACAATCAGTAATAAGATCAAATCTGAAATCGGACCAGGGTTACTTGTTCTGCTGGGAATTGAAGAAACCGATGATAACGACGATATTGAATGGTTGTGCAGCAAGATAGTAAATCTACGCATCTTTGACGACAGCAGCCAGGTAATGAATCTATCGGTTCTTGAAACCGGTGGAAATATTCTTGTAATCAGTCAGTTTACTCTTCATGCAAAAACCAAAAAAGGAAACAGACCTTCATATATTCGTGCTGCACACAGTGATATTGCAATCCCGTTGTATAACAAGTTTGTAATCAGGCTTTCGCAGCTCATGGGGAAAGAGATTAGCACGGGTGAATTTGGTGCAATGATGCAGGTCGAATCAGTTAATGATGGCCCGGTTACCATTATTATTGATACTAAAGAAAAGGAATAAATTAAGAAGTTTGGAGTGACTAAAGTTGAAGAAATAAATAAAGATTTAACTTATTTAGACACATAAGCAAATCTAGGCACTCTAGGCACTTATAATTTAAAATATCATGAATTCTGAACTAAAAGATAGTAATACATTTAAAAAATCGGTTCTTCTTGTTTCGACTTTTGCTGCATTCCTGACTCCGTTTCTCACTTCCGCAGTTAATCTTGCTTTGCCATCAATAGGCAAAGAACTCCATGCAAACGCCATCAGTCTGGGCTGGGTAATCAGCAGTTTCATTCTGACATCAGCTATTTTTCTTTTGCCCTTTGGACGGCTTGGCGATATAATCGGAAGAAAAAAGATATTCACTATAGGAATTTTCCTGTTTACCATATCGACTTTTCTGATAATATTTTCCCATAGCATCATCTCACTGATAATTCTCAGGATATTCCAGGGTTTTTCCAGTGCTATGATCTTTGGTACCAGCATGGCAATAATCACTTCCGTTTTTCAGCCGGGAGAAAGAGGAAGGGCGATAGGTATAAACATTACTGCAACATATCTCGGATTATCTCTCGGACCTGTAATCGGGGGACTGCTAACTCATTATCTGGGATGGAGAAGTATATTTGCATTTCTTGTTCCTTTTGGCATTATTTCTCTGATCCTTATTCAAAGGAAAATAAAAATTGAATGGGCAGAAGCCGTAGGTGAAAAATTT
>Ga0302206_1000709_pt1 | contig 12864 bp, 4 predicted proteins | sample II_Fen_E2_1_FD_194581 | JGI IMG/M metagenome (GOLD analysis project Ga0302206, IMG submission 194581) | Peat permafrost microbial communities from Stordalen Mire near Abisko, Sweden - II_Fen_E2_1 | ecosystem: Environmental > Terrestrial > Soil > Wetlands > Permafrost | place: Sweden: Abisko...
CCTTCAATGGTAGCGATTTTCGAATAATTGCCGACCGGTTCAATAAATGTTATAGAGCTGATTTTAATAAATCTGGAAGCATAATTGTTTAATCGAACATAGATGCTGTCAGAATATTCATAATTCCTTGGCTCCCGTTTTTGTTCCTTCTCTTTTATTATTACTTTATCTATTGCTGCTTTCAACCGTTCAGGGTTTACCGGTTTTAAAAGGTAATCGATGGCATTCACCTCAAAGGCACGAATTGCATATTCATCATAGGCTGTAACAAAGATTATTTTGATTGTATTGTCAATCATTTCAAGCAGATCAAACCCTGTTTCTCCACTTAGCTGTATATCAAGAAAGATCAGCTGAGGATTAAACATGTTGATCATATCGACCGTGCTTTGACAGGAACTTGCTTCTCCGACAATTTCTATTTCGGGGTAGGGTTCAAGTAACTTCCTCAAATTTACCCTTGCCAACCTCTCATCGTCTACGATAATGGCTTTTAGGTTTGTCATCTGGTATTTATATTAGTAATTTCAATTGTTGCAATAACTAATCCAGCTTCTTCTTTAAGAGAAAATGAATAATTGTCGTTATAATATAAAGCAAGTCTGTATTTTAAATTATCTATACCATTTCCCGTTCCGTCAATATTTTTTTCACCATTTGATGGCGGATTCACTAATTTTCCGGTATTCGAGACACGTATAATGAGTGATCTGGCTACCTGCCTGACCGATAGTTTGATAATCAGTTTTTGTTTCTCAGTCTTCGTACCGTATTTTACAGAATTTTCAACCAGAAGATGAATCAGAAAAGTTGGTATTTGTATCTGTTTTACTGTTTCATCAACATCTATCTCATAATGAAATTCCTCCTCAAACCTGGTCTTCTGAATCTCAAGATATTTAAGTATTGAATCAATCTCTTTCTCAATTGTAACAGTCTGTTGCTGCTTGCTCAGGGTATAACGGTAATACTCCGACATATCTATTACGAGCTTCTTTGCCTTTTCAGTATTCTCATCAATTAAGGTGTAAATTGAATTCAAAACATTAAACAGGAAATGAGGGTTAATCTGGTAGCGCAGCATTTTAAGCTGAACATCTTTTGCCAGTGACTCGGCCCTGTGAGCTGTTTCCCTTTGTTTGCCAGACTGCTCTATTAAATAGGTTACATAATAGGCTGAACTTAAAAACATAATAACAAGACTTGTTCCCGGAGAATATTTTGTCAGGAGTTTAAAAGACATTGGGAGAACATACTTTGGCCAAAAAATATCTTCGAGCCAGGTTCCCAGATACAGGAAAAAAACCGGTCCCAAAAAAGCATACAAAACAATAATGGCATAAAGGATAATCCTGTTCTGCTTTTTCAATGCCCAGCGATAACTTAAAATCATCATTAAAATAATCAGTATAAAGCAAATAAACTGAAACAGGTGTTCAACCAGGACAACTTTTGTTTTTTCAGGAGTCGAAGCGGGTTCCCATCCGAGCCAGTCAAGTATTCTGACAATAATTACAAAAGTCAGAACTGCCAGCATATTGAAGAAATATTTGTGCTTGTTATGAAGCTCTTTTAACATTTTCTGAGATTTTGATCTTGATTATTCAAATGAATCTTTTTAAAGGTTGTTAAACCCTAATTCAGTATATGCCTGTAATTTCTGAGCAGTTATGTAAAGTTATTTTAAATATTTTCATGATCCAATAACCGGTATATATTAAAATTCAATTTTAAAAGGAGGCCAGGTTTCATTGTTTTCGTCTCTGGTGCAAATGGGAACGATCTCACTTCGTTCGATCGGACACTTTCATTCTGAGGTTAAGCTTCCAAATTAATGATAAGTCGGATTTATAAATTTTCAGTTATATATACAGAATAGAAACTGCCAATGATACCTGTTTTTATACATGATTGGCACTTACTATTGATTTACATTCATGACAGGATTCAAAATTGACAGCAATCCTCCCCATTTTTATTAAAATGATCTATTTTTTATAACAATTGTTAAGAAATTAACAAACCTTCCTGCACCGATACAATAAATTTGAATAATATCAACCGGATTCTTGAATAGATTTTATTCATACTCTGAGTGAAATATACAATTTATAAAAAAAACCTACTAATTGTTTTACTTAAAAACCCAATCCTATGCTAAAACGAATTGTATTTATTGTTTTGTTACTATTGGCTAATCTTAGCCTAATGGCCCAGCAGATAGTTACTGGGGTAGTCAAGGACACTGGCGGAGCGCCATTATCTGGTGTAACAGTTCTTGTGAAGGGTACCACCACAGGAGCCCTTACTGATATCGATGGGAAATATTCTCTTCCATTGCCTGCCGGAGCTACTACACTAAATTTTTCATTTATCGGTATGGAATCGCAGGAAATAGCTATCGGGAAATCCACCTCGATCAATGTAACTTTGGTCGAGTTGGCAATTGGACTGAATGAAGTTGTTGTTGTTGGTTATGGTACCCAGAAGAGGGCAACAATAACTGGTGCAATTACATCCGTGAGCAGTAAAGAATTAACCAGCTTGCCCGTTACAACTGCCGACCAGGCACTACAGGGTCGTGCTTCCGGTGTTACTGTAGTAAATAATGGATCACCTGGTACAGCACCTACCATCAGAATCAGAGGACTTAGTACAATGAACTCTAACGATCCTCTTGTTGTTATAGACGGGGTTGTTTCAACCGGAATGGGAAACTTAAACCCGAATGATATAGAATCAATTGAGGTATTAAAAGATGCTTCCACAACCGCCATTTATGGTTCATTGGGATCTCATGGTGTAATTATGGTTACCACAAAAAAGGGTAAAACAGGTAAAACAGTAATTGATTTTGATAGCTATGCGGGGCAACAATGGAATAATAAAAGGTATAAACTGATGAATACCGCCCAATACATTCAATATGCCAGTTCTGCTGATGTAACATCACCACCGCCGGTGATAACTGACTCGCAATATGCAGGCAGACTTCACGGGGCAGAAACCAATTGGCAGGATCAAATTTTCCAGAAAGGACTATTGGCGGGAGCCAACTTAGGTGTGTCAAGCGGAACTGAAAATAGTACCACCAGAATATCCGGTGGATATGTAAAAAGTGAGGGAGATATGATCGGTACAGGATACACAAGATATAATTTCAGGACTAACAGTGATTATAAACACGGAAAAATCAGTATTGGTGAAAACATTGGAGTATCATATTCAACATTACATCCATTAGAATCATCAGGCGGTCGTTCTTTAATTCAGCACGCTATTAAAATGGCTCCTTATTTGCCGGTGTATAATGCTGATAATCTAGGTGGCTTCCAGGGCCCTCATTCTGCTGTTGACGGTCAGGATGCTGAAAATCCAGTAAGGGTTGCTACATTATATAAGGATGTGCAGGAAACATTGGATCTTTTAGGCAATATCCATGCAGAGCTTGAAATTGTGAACGGATTGAAATTCAAATCTGTAGTTGGTTTGGAAGATATAAGGCAAATTGAAAATGCATTTACCCCAGCTTATGTAGACGATAACCTGCCGGGTGGAGCTACACATCAGAATACTACAGCTATTATTGGAAAAAACTTCGCTAATTACCGGTCATTAATTTATACTAATAGCTTGAATTATTCTAAAACATTTGCGGAGAAACACAACCTCGATGTATTGGCAGTTATAGAATATTCTACAATTGACAGGACTTTTGCCAATTCATCAAGCCAAAATGCTGTTAGTAGCTCTATACAGGAATTAACTAATACATCTCCAAGTTTAGCTTCTGGTTCGGATCATTACAAAAGGATTGGTTACCTGGCCAGATTAAACTATAACTATGACCAGAAATATATTTTTGCAGCTTCAATCAGGAAAGATGCTTCTTCAAGGTTTGGCTCCAACAACCGGTGGGGTACTTTCCCTTCATTGGCTATAGGATGGAGACTTGATAAGGAAGCTTTTTTGCAGGATGTTACCGCCATCAGCAATTTAAAGCTTAGAGCCAGCTGGGGAAAAGCCGGTAACGATAATATAGGTAACTATAGCTACGCTTCGACTCTTACAACTAATGAGTATTATGTATTTAATAATGGATTAGTTACTGGTGCACTTCCTAACGGACCTGCTAATCAGGATTTGAAATGGGAAACAACTACCATGCAGAACATAGGGTTGGATTTTGGGTTATTTAAAAATAAATTCACTTTTTCTGCAGAATATTTCAAAAATAAAAGTACTGATCTGTTAATGAATTTAAATACTGCTGCTTCATTGGGTATCTTTACTGGTTCTATTGCTAAGAACGTTGGTGCAGTTGAAACGAAAGGTGTTGAATTCCAATTGGGATATAACCAGGCGGAAGGTGATTTTCAATGGTCGGCAAATTTAAATGTTGGAACTTCTACAAATAAGGTTCTGGATTTAGGCGGGCTTTTATCTGTTGATCCAGGCGTTCAGTGGCAAAATCAACCAATCACCCGACTGGAGGTTGGTAAACCGTTATTCTTTTTCTATGGTTGGAAATTTAATGGAATATTTACATCTAATGCAGAAGCAGCTGCTTATCTGAATGGGGGACAACTTGCTGCAAACGGCGGTGTAGGTGCTCAGGGAGGAGACTACCGTATCGTTGATGTAAATGGAGATGGTAAAATAACATCAGCAGACCAGACCAAGATAGGTAATCCTTACCCAAAAATGACTCTCGGATTAAATCTAAATGCAAACTATAAAGGATTTGACTTAAATTTATTTATCCAGGGTACCTATGGTAATGATATTTATAATAATACCTATTATGATTTGACAGGTATGACAAGATTATTTAACGCATCAGTTGATGTACTGCGCAGGTGGCAAAAGGATGGAGACGTAACAGATGTTCCCAGACCATCAGCTGCAGGTCCTAATGTTCAGATATCCAGCCGTGGTGTAGAGAAGGGAACGTATACAAGGTTGAAAAACGCTACTTTGGGTTACACTCTGCCTGCCAGGTGGTTTGGAGATAAGATTTCTAAATTCAGAATATACTTGAGTGGACAGAATTTGCTTACCATTACCAAATATACAGGCTTAGATCCTGAAGTTGGTAATTACGGGGCTTCTGGCGGCGGAGCTGGCGGATTAGGTTTTATAGGTAATGGTGCTGTAACTGGTAATGGTTATCCATTAGTCAATTTTGGTACAGGTATTGACTATGGTGTTTATCCTATGCCAAAATCATTTATTGGTGGTATTCAAATTACATTTTAAAAAAGTCTAAATATGAAAATAATTAAATATTTATCTATAACATTTGTATGCGGGGTATTAGTTCTATCTAGTTCCTGCGATTCAAAGAAATTAGATCTGGCGAATCCGAATCAACTGCAGCCTGAGACATTTTTTAAAACTGAAGCCCAGGTTCAGGCAGCTGTAAATGCTGTGTACGGGAGTATGCATACAACAGCATTGTACAATCGTCATATGTGGTTTGGAAATGATAATATGGCACACGAGAATGCAGGAAACCCGCAACTTGAAGCAGACAAACGTCAATATCTGAATTTTGATTTTGATTATACTCATGGTGCAATTGGAGATTATTGGGAATCCTGTTACAGGGGGATTAATAAGGCAAACTTTGTTATCAATAATAAAGATCTTATTGCTCTGATTCCTGAGGCTCAGTTGTCTGCCGCAAAGAAGGCCAAATATGATGGTGAAGCTAAATTTATGAGGGCTATGTATTATTTTTGGCTTGTGACCAAATTTGGTGATTGTCCGTTGATGCTTGATGTGCCAAAAGATATACAAGGAGTAGCTAGAAATCCTGCTGCTGATATCTGGGCACAGATTGAAAAAGATTTAACAGATGCTACAACCGAATTACTCGATAAAGCCAATGAAGATCTTGGAAGGGCTACAAAAGGCGCTGCCTGGGGATTATTGGGTAAAGCACGTTTATTCCAGAAAAAATATGCAGATGCTTTGACTGCATTCAATAATGTTACAGGCTACAGTCTTGTACCAAATTATTCTGACAATTTTTTGGAAGAAACTGAACATAATGCTGAATCATTGTTTGAAGTTGAGTTTAACGTTGCAGCAGGTAACTCTGCACGCTGGAATTCCGGCGTTTCTGATGCTGGCTTAAACGAATCATGTTTCAGGGGACAGGAATACGGTTGTATGGACTGGTTTAACGTTTTTCCTTCAGTTAACCTGACAAGTGAGTTTGAACCAGGCGATCCAAGATTCGGATTCAGTTTTTACGTAGATGGAGAAAAATACAATGCTGGCAAAAATACTATGGTTATATCTGCTATGGCTCAATCTGATAATACTACTTACCCAAGAATTGGCTGGAAAAAATATCAAAATTATTACAAACAAACCAGCGAAAGTGATGTAGCACCCGGGCAGGCATCTGGGATTAATATGAGAATAATCAGATATTCTGACGTTTTGTTAATGAGGGCAGAATGTAAAGCCAACAATGGTGATATTCCTGGTGCAGTTGCAGATATGAACCTTGTTCGTGCAAGGCCAAGTGTCAATATGCCATTATATGGTACTGCAGCAATGGATGCTACATACCCTGTTGGTAACCTTGCTCAGTTTATGGTAGCCCTTGAGCACGAACGTAAAGTTGAATTATGCGGTGAACAGGTTCGTTTCCCTGACCTTGTAAGATGGGGACGCCTTGCTCCGTTTATGACTCAATTAATAGCTGGTACTCAACTTCCAATAAAGGAAAAAGCAGATATGAAATTTGATGCCGTTAAAAATCAGTTATGGCCAATACCACAACGTGAGATGCAAAGTAATAAATTGATGACTCAGAATCCCGGATATTAACGGATGCTTGTTTGACTATTAAATAAAAAAGAGGCTGTCTCAAAAGGTTAGAGCAGCCTCTTTTTTGCTATTTTTAGTGGCACCACATTACTTTTAAATCTTCAATCCTTATGAGGATAAATTAACATCTGATACACCTTCATTTTTTAATCTATTTACAATATATTCGTCCTTATATTACTAAATAATTTTATGAGAATATCAGTTCGGCTGCTCTTTAGAAAAGCAATAACTATCGGAGTAGTTTTTTATTCAATATTTATTATTAGTATATCATGTAACTCTGATAGAGGTGGTAAAAACCTGCCGCTTTTTCAGAAACTATCCTCAGAGAAAACCAATGTTGCATTTGAAAATACTTTGACAGAAAGTGATACTCTAAATTATTTCCTTTATCCTTATATTTATATGGGTGGCGCAGTTTCAGTCGGCGATTTTAATAATGATGGCCTGACCGATATATATTTGGTTGGAAATATGGTGCCAGACCGCTTGTATCTTAACAGGGGCAATTTTGCTTTTCAAGATGTGACTGATATTTCAAATACCGGAGGTGGAAATCGCTGGAAGCTGGGATCAACTGTCTGCGATATAAATAATGATGGTTTGCCTGATATTTATGTATGTGTTTCAGGATTATCGGGTAATCGTGAAAATTTACTATTTGTAAACCAGGGGATCAATAAAGATGGTATTCCTGTATTTAAGGAGGAGGCTAAGAAATATAACCTTAACGATCCGGGGATGAGCACACAGGCTACTTTTTTTGATTATGATAACGATGGAGATATGGATTTGTACGTAGCTAATTATCCTATTACATCCTTCAAAGCTACCCCTTATGTTTATAAACAAATGATGAGAAATGTAAGATGGATTGAATCAGGCCATTTATATCGAAACAACGGTGATGGTACTTTTACTGATGTTACAAAAGAGAGCGGTTTATTAGCTTTTGGGTTAACACTGAGTGCAACGGCAGGCGATTTTAATCAGGATGGATTTAAGGATTTATATATTTCTAACGATTTTACATGTCCCGATTACTTTTACTTTAACAATGGTGACGGAACATTTTCTGACAAAGCCGGTGAAGTTCTCGGACAAACTTCTTTTTATGGGATGGGTGCTGATGTAGCTGACTATAACAACGACGGATTACTTGACATCATGCAAATCGATATGGCACCTGAGGATAATAAGAGAGCTAAAGTGAACATGTCTAGTATGACTCCTGAGGATTTTGAAGATATGGTGAACGAAGGTTTGCACCATCAGTACAGATTCAGCACTCTAAATTTAAACCGGGGAATTTTAAAAAATAATTTGCCATTTTTTACTAATGCGGCCTGGATAGCGGGAGTAACCTCAACAGACTGGAGCTGGGCTGCACTGTTTGCTGATTTTGATCTGGATGGCTGGAAGGATTTGTATATTACGAATGGCTCACGCAGGGATATGAATAATGCGGATTATTTCAATAAAATTGGTAAAACCGATTATTTCAGCAAAGGGTCGGATAAGCATGAATTGCTGGAGCAAGCTATAAATATGCCCGGCAAACCTATTCCAAATTACATTTTCAGGAATAATGCCGATTTAACATTTACCCGATCTAATAAACAGTGGAACATTACTGAACCCAGCTTTTCAAATGGAGTTGCTTATGCCGATCTGGATAATGATGGTGATCTGGATCTTATTGTAAATAATATAGATCAGGAAGCTTTTATTTATAAAAACAATGCCAGCGAAACCAAATCAGGAAATTATCTGAAGATTAAATTTGATGGAACCCCCAAAAATAAAATGGGAATCGGCTCTGTGGTTACTATCTGGAACAATGGACAAAAACAAATGTCAGAACTCACACTGACGAGAGGTTATCTGTCGTCAGTGGAACCAATACTTTATTTTGGTGTGGCAAAGAATCAAATTATAGATTCACTTAAGGTGCAATGGGGTGATGGTAAAGTCGAGTTGCTGACAAATATTCCTGCAAATCAGTGTCTTACTTTGTATGCAGCCAACGCTAAACCTGTTCAGAAAAAGGAGGAGGTAAAAAGTAGGATTTTTAAAGAAATAACAGATAGCGCTCATTTTGAATTCATTCATAAAGAGAACGTTTTTGATGATTATAAAAAACAGGTTTTATTACCATATAGATTGTCACAACTTGGACCTGCCATAGCGGTTGGTGACGTAAATAACGATAAGCTGGATGATTTTTTTATTGGAAATGCTTCCGGGAGTCCAGGTAAACTTTTTATCCAAAACAGGGATGGCTCGTTCAGAATTCAGAAAGGAGCTTTTGCGCAGGATAGTTTATATGAAGACGCGGGTTGTCTATTCTTCGATGCAGATAATGATGGGGACCTTGATTTATTTGTAGTATCTGGAGGAAATGAATTCCCCGAAGGTTCGGAATACTATAATAACCGGCTTTATTTAAATGATGGTAACGGAAATTTTACAAAAAGTAAAGATGCTATACCTCTCATTACAACCAGTGGATCTTGTGTTAAAGCCATTGATTTTGATAACGATGGCGATCTTGATTTATTTATCGGTGGTAGACAGATACCAGGAAAATATCCTTTTCCAGCCCGAAGCTACATTCTGGAAAACAGAACCGTAAATGGTGTTGCAAAATTTGCAGATGTTACGAGAGAAGTAGCACCTGATCTTTTAAATGCTGGTATGGTCACTTCTGCATTTTGCGGTGATATTGATAACGATCACTGGACTGATCTGGTAATAACCGGAGAATGGATGCCTGTTTGCATATATAAAAATGATCATGGGAAATTTAAAAAAACCACTATTGAAGGGACAAAGGGATGGTGGTTTAGTATTGAAGGCGCCGATTTTGACAAGGATGGAGATCTCGATCTGGTAGCTGGTAATCTGGGATTAAACTGCAGGTATAAAGCAAGTAGAGATAAAACATTTGACGTTTATGCAGCCGACTTTGATAAAGATGGGAAATGGGATATAGTATTAAGCTATTATCAGGGGAATAAACAATTCCCACTTAGAGGCAGAGAGTGTTTTGTACGACAAAACCCGGGTATCGCTCTTAAGTTCCCTACATATGAAGAGTTTGGAGAAGCTACCGTCTCAGATATTTATACCCAAAAAGCGCTGGATGAGTCATTGCATCTTCAGGTGGAAACATTTGCCAGTTGTTACTTTGAGAATGACGGGAAAGGTAATTTTAAGATACATAATTTTCCAAATGAAGCCCAGTTATCCTCAATTAACGGGATGATTATTGAAGATTTTAATAAAGATGGAAACCTTGATATTCTGGTTGCCGGGAATCTTTTTAACATGGAAATTGTGACACCTCGAAATGATGGTAGTATAGGAGTTTATATGGAAGGAGACGGGAAGGGCGGTTTTAAAATAAAACCGGCCGAAGAAACGGGTTTTTTTGCTCCAAATGATGTAAAATCATTGGCATTAATTAAACTGAAAATCGGAGATAAGCTGGTTCTGGTTGGTAATAATAACGAGAAGCTTCAAATATTTAAGATTAAATGAATAAATTAATCTTTATACGTGTATTACCTAAAATGAGGACCAGCTCTTTCGCATGTTTGATATGCATATTGTTTTTTTCATGCAGCAAACTTGATAAGGGAACTTTTAAAAAAATATCACCTTCCAGGTCAGGTATTAATTTCAACAACAAAGTAACAGAAAACGACACATTGAATTATTTGATTTTTCCTTATATGTACATGGGTGGTGGCGTTTCCGTGGGTGATATCAATAATGATGGACTGGATGATATTTTTTTTACAGGTAATCTTGTCAGTAACAAGCTCTATCTCAACAAGGGTAATATGAAATTTGAAGATATTTCCGAAAAAGCAGGTATAACAGGTAATCATCAATGGTTTACAGGCTCGACTATGGCTGATGTGAATAATGACGGCTGGCTCGATATTTATGTGTGTGTTTCAGCAAAGTATCAACCAAAAGGCAATTTACTTTTCATTAATAACCATGATAATACCTTTACCGAATGTGCTGCAAAGTATGGTATCAACGACAGGAGTTCTTCTGTTCAGGCCACTTTTTTTGATTATAACAATGATGGCCTTTTGGATTTATATGTCGCCAATTATCCGATTGTACGGGTAAGTATGGGTGCCAAATTCTATCACGATAAAATGATAGAAAATAAATATGAAGAATCGGGCCACTTATATAAAAATAATGGCAATAATACTTTTACTGATGTAACAAAGGAGGCGGGAGTGCAAAACTTTGGAATGTCAATAGGGGTGGTTGCCATGGATTATAATAATGATGGCTGGAAAGATTTATACATCTCAAATGATTTCAATGTACCCGATTATTTATATTTAAACAACGGAGACGGAACTTTTAAGAATATTGTTAGAGAGGCTACATCTCAAACATCCATTTTCGGAATGGGACTTGATGCTGCCGATATTAACAATGACGGACTCATCGATTTATATCAGATTGATATGACTCCTGAAGATCATTATCGCAGGATGGTGAATGTTAGTCCTATGAATCGTGAGACATTTGACCTCAGCCTGGGTTATGGTTTTCATTACCAGTATATGCAGAACTCTTTGCAACTGAACAACGGCATATTTAATAACATCCCCATTTACAGCAATATTTCCCTGTTTGCAGGTGTTGCTTATACAGACTGGAGCTGGGGAGGCCTTTTCATGGATTTGGATAATGATGGGAAGAAGGATCTGTTTGTAACCAGTGGTGTACTAAGAGATATCAATAACAGAGACATTTTGGAAGATTCAAGAAGTAATATTTATTTCAAGGTTAAAAAGGAATACCGTCCGGAACTCTTTCCCAGTACACCCGTAAAAAATCATGTCTTCAAAAATAACGGCGATTTCACATTTACGAATAAAGCAGAAAGCTGGGGTTTTGGTGAACCGGGATTTTCAAATGGAGTAGCTTACAGCGATCTGGATAATGACGGTGATTTAGATGTAATAATTAACAATATAAATGGGGTAGCTGGTATTTATGAAAATAATGTTGTTCCCGACAACTATCACTATTTGAAAGTTAATCTAGCAGGACCGGTTACCAATCCCTTTGGTATAGGCAGCATCATAAACGTCAGGACCGGAGGTATTACACAAAAACAGGAACTGACTCTTACAAGAGGCTATCAGTCTAGTGTTCCAGCCACTATTTATTTTGGTTTAGCTCAAAAAGACACAATAGATGAATTAACTGTTATATGGCCAGATAAAAAACAACAAGTACTGAAAAACATTATAGCGGACAAGACACTTAAATTAAAATATACCGATGCTATTGATAATGAGGAAAAACCTTCACGGGCCCCGGCTTTTATTGACATTACAAAGCAGGCAGGAATAACATTCGTTCATCGCGAAGATAAATTTGATGATTTTGAATACGAACCGTTGCTCCCCGTCAAAAATTCACAGATGGGGCCTGGTTTAACCGTAGGAGACATTAATGGAGACGGACTTGAAGATTTTTTTATTGGTAATGGCAGAGGTTTTAAGGCAGCTATGTATTTGCAAACAGAAAGAGGCACCTTTACAGAAACACCTGGACCTTGGATAAGCGATTCTCTTTATGAAGATACAGGAGCTTTACTGTTTGATGCCGATAATGACGGAAGATTGGATTTGTACGTGGTTAGCGGAGGAAACGATGGCAGGGAAAATTGGGAGTATTATCAGGACAGGTTGTATCTAAATACGGAAAAGGGTTTTATTAAATGTAAAAATTGTCTTCCGGCTGACTTAAACAAAAGCGGGAAATGTGTAAAAGCTGCAGATTATGACAAGGATGGCCATCTTGATTTGTTTGTTGGAGGACGTATTGTCCCCGGAAAATATCCTCTCCCTGCAAACAGTTATATTTTAAGAAATAATGGAGGAAAAGGAGCTGATTTGAAATTTGAAAATGTCACAGAAAAAGTAGCTCCCGAATTATTGAAACTGGGACTTGTCACAGATGCTG
>Ga0302206_1000712_pt1 | contig 12824 bp, 12 predicted proteins | sample II_Fen_E2_1_FD_194581 | JGI IMG/M metagenome (GOLD analysis project Ga0302206, IMG submission 194581) | Peat permafrost microbial communities from Stordalen Mire near Abisko, Sweden - II_Fen_E2_1 | ecosystem: Environmental > Terrestrial > Soil > Wetlands > Permafrost | place: Sweden: Abisko...
CGCGATCTACGAATTGAAGCAGAAATACCTGATACTATAAGATTATGTTTGAAAAACTGCATCCTTTCAACTGATGAAGAGCAGTTCCGATCTGTCAAACCAGGATGATAATGAAGCAAATTAACTCTTATCTGTGAACCCTTGAGAATAGTCTTAAGCCCTTCAAGATGGCAACCGGTATCATTTATATCTTTCACCATAATATATGCAATGCTAAATCTCCTCTTCTTTTTAGCCCTGAAATTTTTCATTATATCAATTATCTCCTGAACAGGATATTTATATTCTGCAGGGATAACTTTTTTTCGCTCTTCACTGAAAGGAGAATAAACGCTCAATGTAAGATTACAATCAGATCTCAGAAGGAATTGTTTAACTCCCGGCAATATACCAACCGTTGAGACGGTTAAATTTCTTGAACTCATGGCAAGGCCCCATTCTGCTGTAATTATGCTACATGCTTTCAAAACATTTTCAAGATTATCCATCGGCTCTCCCATCCCCATAAAAACTATATGTGTAACCTTCCGGGCCTGAGGAATAGCTACTATCTGGTTCACGATCTCTCCTGCCGTCAGATTGGCTCTGAAACCGTATCGGGCAGTAACACAAAAAGAACATCCCATCCTGCAGCCAGACTGGGTTGAGACGCAAACTGTATTTCTCTTATTATCAGGTATAAAAACAGTCTCAAACTCATTCCCTGCTTCAGTCCTGAATAAATATTTAACCGACTTGTCTGTTGAAACTTCATCAGCAACAGGTAAATAGATTCCGCTTTTCGCAACATTATTAAGTTCTTCTTTGAGCCTTAATGGAATTTTTGCGAAATGTGAAATATCGGAAATACTTTTTTTATAAATACTATTCGCTATTGATATCGCATGAGCAACCGTAAACCCTGAAGTTTCTATAAGCTCATATATTTCATCTGCTGTTAAACCACAAAGATTCTTCTTAACCATATTAGCCGGATATTTGCAAAAATAGAACGAATATCAATATCTTAGTAACTATTATCAGGTATCATGACACTATTCTAAGGTAATACTGCTTGAAATGAATCATTGGAAGTCGTTATATATCTACTACATATCCGGAACCGGTAATGCGAAAGCTTCATCTGAATGGATTGCTGATGAAGCAGAAAAAAGAGGTTTAATGACAGTTGTTCAACAAATTGACAGGTTGGAGAACATCGTGATGCCGACAGCAGGGGAAAGACCACTGATTGGTTTTGCGTTCCCAACTCATGGCTTTAATGCGGCACCTATAATGCTTAAATTTATTTCCGGGTTCCCCCCTCAATTATGCAGGGAAATATTCCTGCTTAATACCAGGGCTGGCATGAAACTATATAAAATCTTTATGCCCGGGTTAAGCGGTGTTGCACTCTTACTACCTGCATTTATCCTATGGCTGAAGGGGTACAAATGTATAGGATTCAGGCCCGTTGATCTACCTTCAAACTGGATTCCGATTCACCCCGGTCTTAAGAAAAAAGTTATCGAATCGATCTTTATCCGGTGTGAAAAGATTGTCAGAAAATTTGCAGATAAAATCTTCAGTGGAAAAAGAGTATACCGGGGATTATTAAGTTTACCTGTCGATCTGATTATAAGTCCCATTGCTTTTCTTTATTATATTGGAGCAAGATTCTTTCTTTCAAAGACATTTATTGCCAATTATAACTGTAATAATTGCGGTTTATGCATCAAAGAGTGTCCGACATCCTCAATAATATATGTTGACAACAAACCATACTGGAAGTTAACATGTGAAAGCTGTATGAGATGTCTGAACCATTGTCCATGTAGAGCGATTGAAGCAGCTCATGGAATGGCTGCTTTATTTTGGATTATTTATACAATTATCAGCACCCGGATATTTTTATTGATCATAACCACCTTACATGTTCAACCTGAAGTCTGGTGGTGGAGAATAGCTTCCATTATTATCAACATCATTGTAATGGTTATTACAGCTACACTTCTGTACAGAATAATTCATTATGCAATGGGATTGAAACCTGTACAATATCTAATCCGGTTTACGTCACTTACCGCTTTACCATTCTGGAGGAGATATACTTCTAAAAAAAGTAATAATATTAAAGTTAATTCTGATTCTCCGGTCATAATTAAAAAACTATAGAATGAACCCAGTAAAAATATTACTCATCGCCTCTGTTACACTGGCATCATGCACAGGTAATCATCAGGTAAAAAAAATTAATCTAAAAGAAAAAGCCATGACTATCGACAGCACGAAACAGTACGGATTTAACAGGGATTTCCTTAGGGAATATGCAACAATTATTGAACTGAAAACGCTGATTCAAAAATTGTCCTGGTACCATCCTGGCAGGCAAGAGTGATGACCAGCACTGCCGAAGGTGATTCGGGATTTAGTTTCGGTTGGATCAATACAGCACTTATAAAATCCGGAAAGGTACTTCCTCATATTAATGCTTTTGGAGGAGAAGAGCGTTTATGGATTGGCCCGGAGGGAGGACAATATTCTATTTTCTTCAGCAAAGGAAAATCATTCGTATACGACAACTGGCAAACTCCGGCATTCCTGGATACTACTCCGTTCCATCTCATCTCTTCAACAGATACATCAGCACTGTTCGGAAATGATATTGCAACAGAGAATTACAGCGGGACATCCTTCAAATTCCGTATTGAGAGAGAGGTAACTCTCCTTTCGGATAAAGAGATAAAAAAACAAACTTCGATAGATGTTGCCGGACTAAAATGCGTTGCCTATCGCTCCGGCAATAAAATAATTAACAAAGGAGATATTGCATGGAGAAAAGAGACCGGCCTTTTGTCAATATGGATGCTTGGAATGTTTAACCCATCTCCTGCCATTATCATTACGATTCCTGTTAAACCGGGAGATGATAAGCTGATAGGTCCAAAGGTAAATGATACCTATTTTGGTAAGATATCAAGTGACCGTCTGAAGGTTTCAGGTAATCAAATCTTTTTTAAAGCAGACGGGAAAAGCAGGGGGAAAATTGGTATTCCACCTTTAAGAGCAACGGGTGTCATGGGAAGTTATGATTCAGAAAATAAAATTCTGACGCTTTTGATTTGCAGATTGCCTGAAGGTAAAACAGATTATGTTAACTCAGCATGGCAGATCCAGGAGAATCCTTTCTCGGGAGATGCGCTCAATTCCTATAATGACGGACCTCTGGCAGACGGGTCACAGATGGGTCCTTTTTATGAACTTGAGACCTCCTCACCAGCGGCTGATCTTAAGCCGGGAGAAAGTCTCAGTCATATACAGTTTACCCTTCATTTGACCGGAGATCTTAATAAACTCGATGAGATCTCACGAAAGGTACTTGGAGTGAGTCTGCATGAGATAAGCAATGCCTTTTAGTTTTTTCCGGTTGTTACCTGCATCAGACCTCTGTTCTTAAGCAGAGGTTCTATAACGGGTTTACGTCCGCGGAAGTTTACAAACATTTGCATTGCATCCATGGTTCCGTCTTTCTCGAGAATATTCTTACGATAGGAAGCAGCAACCGATTTGTTGAAGATTCCTTTTTCTTTAAAGGCTTCAAATGCATCGTTATCAAGAACTGCAGCCCATATATAGCTATAATATCCCGAATCGTAGCCTCCGGTAATATGCAGAAAGTAAGTGCTTCTGTATCGTGAGATGATTTCAGGTATCAACCCGATCTTATTAAAATAATCTTTTTCGAAACTCTGCACATCGATATTTGCAGGAGCAGTAAGAGTATGAAATTTCATATCGAGAAGAGAGGCAGCCAGATATTCAACCGTTAAAAATCCCTGATTGAAATATGCACTTTTCTTTATTTTCTCTATAAGATTAGCAGGGATTGGTTCATTGGTCTTATAGTTTTTTGCATACATATTGAGAACCTCAGGTTCTATTGACCAATGTTCCATGAGTTGTGAAGGAAGCTCTACAAAATCGACAGCGACATTTGTCTCGTTGTAGGTGCTCTTATTGAACAGGGCATCCAAGGCATGGCCGAACTCATGATACATCGCACTTGCTTCCTCAACGCTGAGAAGTGCAGGCATATCACCACTGGGACGCGTAAAGTTGTAGACGACAGTTACGACCGGAGTTACTCCTTTGTTGTCGACTACATGATAGCTTCGATAATTACCACACCATGCTCCCTGTTGTTTACCGGCTCTTGGAAAGAAATCCATATATAATACGCCAAGGTGAGATCCATCTGTATCTTTAACCTCATAAGCCAGCGCATCGGGATGAGGGCGGGGAATGTCTTTAATCGGAATAAGAGTAATTCCGTATAATTTATTTGCAACCGTGAAGAGACCTTCACGGACATTTTCAAGTTTAAAATATGGTCTTAATCCGGCGTCATCCAGATTATATTTTTCTTTTCTGACTTTTTCAGCATAATACCACCAATCGGATGGTTCAAGCTTGAATTTTCCTCCCTCCCGGTCAATTATTTTTTGCATATCCACAACTTCACTCTTAGCAACCGGAATTGCTTTCTCCCATAGGTTATTCAAAAGAGCAAAGACGTTTTCGGGTACTTTAGCCATATTAGGTTCAAGAACGAAATCAGAATGTGTTTTATATCCCAGTAATTTTGCCCTTTGAGCCCTTAATTTGACGATATCTGTAAGTACCTTATTATTATCAAATTCATTCCCGTTATTTCCTCTGTTGGTATAAGCATGGTAGAGCTTTTCTCGCAGATTCCTGTTCGGAGAATATTGCAGAAACGGGAACATACTGGGTCTTTGAGTTGTAAATGCCCACTTCCCATCCTGTCCGGCTTCTTTTGCGGTTTCTGCTGCAGTAGAGATTACAGATTCCGGAAGTCCTTTCAGGTCCTCTTTATTTACGAACATTTTAAAATTATTTGTTTCTGCAAGTACATTCTGGCTAAATTTAACTGTCAGGACAGACAATCGCTGGTTAAGTTGCTTCAGAGTATCCTGATCGAGCTTATTCAGGTTTGCACCATTCCTGACAAAACTTTTATAAAGGTTTTCAAGTAGGAATTGTTGTTCAGAAGTAAGATTGAACTTAGCCTGGTTATCATATACAGATTTTATTCTTTTAAAAAGTGCTGCATTAAGCAGAATCTCATCACGGTATGCTGAAAGTAAAGGAGAGACATCCACTTCAATCTTTTGAAGAGAATCATTTGTATTTGCAGAAGACTGAGAAAAGAAAACGGATGAAACTTTGGTTAAAAGCTCTCCTGCTTTATCGAATGGATCGATTTAGTTCTGGTATGTTGGTTCGCTATTACTTTTGGTAATGTTTTCAATCTCGATTTTGCCTTCAGACATTCCTTTTATAAAAGCCGGCATATAATGCTTTGCCATAATTTTTTCAAATGGAGGAACTTCGAATGGTGTACCATACGCGGTAAAGAATGGATTTGTTTCAATAACTGCGACTACAGGTTTGTTTTTAAATCCTGTTATTGCTAAACCCAGAATACTGCACAATAACAACATTTTATAAGTTTTTTTCATAGTTAGAAACTTAAATTATTTTATTTAGAACGATCAGAGTACAAAATAAGGTTTTTCAAATCTGGAATCAAAAGAAACTTTACGAATATATCAGATTAGTTTACGGAATGGATACTTGAATGAATGCCTAATTCATTATTAAAGATGATAAGAAGACAAATATTTATTACTTTTGGAATCCTTTATTAAGAATATTAAGGAGAGATGGCAGAGTGGTCGAATGCGGCGGTCTCGAAAACCGTTGTTCGCCTTCCGGCGAACCGGGGGTTCGAATCCCCCCCTCTCCGCGAACCAAATTACTCCCGCAGCTTGCTGCGGGATTTTTAATTTATAGCTGGACGAATCAGGCTTGCCTGAATGAGACCAGCTATAAATTAAAAACCTTATGAGTGAAACGAATAAGGGAGTAATTTGGTCTGCAAGGTTCTCCCCCAGGGATCGCCGAAGGCAATCCCCTAAGACCCGAAGGGTTCATTTAAGCTTTGCTGGGTGCCCCCCAGAGGGATTGCCGAATGCAATCCGTATGAATTGTATAATCAACCACCCCGTCATGACCTGCGGTCATGCCACCACTCCTTCAAAAGGAGGGGAAACTTACGAATTTTATATTAAAATACTACAAGAGTATCCCGGCCAGAGATGCTGAAATATATGACGCCATTGTGCCACACAGCATCGCCTTAAAACCCAGTTTTGCCAGATCTGCTTTACGACTGGGTACCAGAACACCTATTCCCCCCAGTTGAATAGCAATTGAGCTGAAATTAGCAAATCCGCAAAGAGCAAAACTGGCAATTACAACCGATTTTGCACTTAACAGTCCCTGTTTAATCATGGGTGTAAGATCGGAATAAGCAACAAATTCGTTTATCACCATTTTTGTTCCCATTAATGAACCAACATGCAATGATTCGGATGGAGGAACCCCCATTACTACTGCAAAGAGGCTGAAAAATGCTCCCATGACATCCTTCAAACGAAGATTATCCACATTTAAACCCAATACTTTGAGAGACAACCCAGTCCATGATAAAAAATGACCAAAATATCCCAAAAGAGCATCTAAAAGTGCGATCAATGCAATAACTCCGATGAGCATTGCTATAACATTAATAGAGATCTTCATTCCATCGCTGGCGCCATGAGAAATAGCATCCATAATATTTGAGTGTTCCCTCTTCACTTCGAGTTTCACTGTTCCTTTCGTTTCTGATTCTTCGGTTTCCGGAAAGACAATTTTCGCTATGACCAGAGCCCCTGGTGCTGCCATAAGACTCGCCGCCAGCAGATATGAAGCAGGAACACCCATGGAAATATAAACAGCCATTACTCCTCCTGCAATACAGGCCATGCTTCCGGTCATTGAAGCCAGTAACTCCGACATTGTCATTCCCGAAAGGTAAGGTCTTATCATAATCTGGGCTTCTACCTGCCCAACAAATGCACTGGCCACATTCGATAATGCTTCGCTCCCGCTCACTCTCATTGCCCAATGAACAAAACGGGCTATCACAGCAATAACTCTTTGCATAAGACCGATATGATATGCAATCGCGACAAGAACACAAACGAATATAATCGTAGGTAATAATATAAAGAGAAAAATCCCGCTTTTGACAATACCCTCAGGAAGAATCTGGGTAACTTTTGTGAGATCACCAAAAACGAAAAGCCCACCTGCTTTTGAGAAGTCAAGAAGCTTATTAATAGCTTTCCCGAGCCAGAAAAAAATCTCCTGACCGATAGGAACCTTCAGAATAAAAACAGCAAGGATAATCTGTAACAGGAGACCGGTAACAACAAGACGATAATTAATTTTTTTCCGGTTATTCGACCAAAGAAATGCAAGTCCCAGAATAATAATAATCCCGATAACACCAGTAAATCTTCCCATATCTTCTACGATTAATTGTTTGAGGCTTCTTCAAACCTACATAATTTTTTAAAATATTAGAAAGGATCACAGGGAAAATCCTACCCTTCAGGAAGAAATAAATCTCTGAAATAAATTATCTTTTTAATAAATTGCATGAAAGCAATTTACATCAACTTGCTACTTTTTGTCAGCAGTAAATGACTCTGACCACTTCTTAATAACTTCCACCTGTTCCTTAGTAGGAATAAGCTCCGGGTGTTTTTCCCTGGCACCTTTCGGGGGCATAGCGCCTTTATTGAGCTCAGAATACATTTTTGCTGATTTTTCCTTCTGCTTTTCAGGTGAATAGTTGACCCATTCTGTAAGATTCAGTTTAGTTTTCGACATTAATCCACCCTGGCTTGTATGACATGGAGTACATGATGCGGTAACTATTTTACTTACTTCGTCGGGCAGTGTTGCCGGTGATTTTAAAGCGTCTTGTGCTGATGCCTGGAAGCTTAGGAGGAAGAGACTAAAAACTAAAAGTGCGGGAATCAGAAATGACGCAATTACTTTTTTCTTCATAACTACAGGAATTATATTATTATGAAGATAAAGATAAAACAAAAACTATAATAAGTGGTTGGAAAAACGCCTGATTAACTAACGAAAAACTGCTATCTGCCCATTCTTAGGAATAGCTCTGTAAATGATCTTAGCATCAGTACGCGGCAGTCTTATTTTTATAAATGGATGATATTCAGGTACCTTAAAGACAGCCACGCTTTTTAATGCACTCCATGTATCTCTAAGTTTGTCTTTGATATCGAAAGTGAAGTGACTTATTCTGTCATTCAATTTAACATTTTCATCCTGATACACATATATTCTGATTCCGTCATTCATTTCAAGAATATAATTCACCGGTTCAGTAATAGATGTATCGGGCATTATATCGGGTTTATATTCAGAAGTATCTTTGGGAGCCATTTTGATCATAACAGGTTCTTTTTTAATTGTAGCAATTGCATGTGAAATTGAAAATGGAGTAGCAAGCATCGATAAAATTGCGTTTTCATTTCCTTTTAAAAGAATCTTGCTTGTTTTCACCTCTTTCATCTTTGCTTTATGAACAACAACTCCGCTTATTTCTAAATTAGCTGTACTGTCTGCCAGATTAAGGGTAACGTAAATTGAATCTGACTCTGCCATTACAATTCTTGACTGGAGAAAAGCTTTTTCTTTAAGTAACTTAAGGTACGATGAATCCTTAATTATTTGCTGATCAACACCATTTTTATCAGTAGTCTTAACGCCGAATTCTTTTTTTATCTCTTCCATTTTCCTGACGGGACTGATCATCGACATTATGGAATAATAGATAATAAAGACGGATATAATACCAGTCAATACCAGGAATGTTACTTTTCCGAACCGTTTTTTAGTATTCTTTTCAGTTTCCATTTTGTCCTCAGATCAGAAAATATAAACTTTCGAACCAATATTAAGTGTGTTGTATACCACCTTCAAATCATCATCGTTGAGTCTTACACATCCGTGGGTTACAGGCATGCCAAGAAAACGTTTATAAATAGTACCGTGTATCATGTATCCATCGCCAAGGGTAAGTGCATAATCTCCCAGCACACCATATTCGAACCTTGAATCATCATTTGGGGAAGGAATCTTAGAACCCTCTTCAACGAATGACCAATCTGGTCTTTTCCAGACAGGATTGGTCTTTTTTCCATGTATCCAGTATTTGCCTCTGGGTGTTTTGAAAATCCATTTTTTATTGCCGGAAGAGGCCTGGAGCATTATATAACTTCCTGTACTGCAAGAGCCTTCTCTTATCAGATTTTTATTTGTATAGAGGGAAAATCTGTTATCAGTGGTATTAATGACAATATAAGATTGCCCCGAAGTATATCCGTTGTATTTCAGTGAGAAACGCTGAACGTCTTTAGTAAGAAGTCCCAGCTGTTTTTTATAAACAGGTTCCTTTTTAAGCTCCTGATTATTCAGTATCTCACTTTTTTGCATGGGTGCCCATTCCATAAGAACAGGAACGCCATAAATAACGAATAAGATCAAAGCAAGAGTTACCAGAATTGTACAAATGAATAATAATACAAAACGGGAAAAAACAGAAAATGCTTTTCTAATCCAGGATTTTTGTTCCATTGTAGTATCAGTCTGGCCGGTATTTTCTATGTTACCAGCGTTAATTTATGCTTTGCTTTTTTCACTCTCACTATGTGTACCTTTATTTATTATCTTATCGTAATCCATATCAGATAATTTATTTGTCCACAACATCTTTCAGTTCTACCAATGATCCTATTATTGTAACGGGAGTACCAACTTTTACCAGCTTGAATACAACATCCATCTCTCTATCGGTAAGAGCAATACACCCCTCGGTCCAGTCAATCCCCTTCCCACCGTTACCGTGAATTTCGATCAAACCCCCAATCTTTGCAGACGCCGGAAGAGATCCATGTTGAATTTCGTATTTGAATTTTTCTTTGTCTTCGTCGTTTGGATAGTCCAGTAACAATGCTTTATAGTATTTGGTTTTACTTCCATCGAACTTTTTGGTAATTTTATACATACCTTCAGGAGTAGCAAAATCGCCTCTTACTCTTTTATCTCCAACCCAATTTCTACCTAATTCTGCTTCAAATTCATATTTTCTGGTACCATTAAGATAAATATAACATTTCCGGGAATATTTATCAACAATTATTGAATAATCGCTGTTTTTTCTGGATTCATTTAATGTCTTATCTACCCATTTTTTCCAGACAGAGAATGATTTGAAGTAGTTTTTCAGATTTGCAGATGCATTTTCATATGATTCGGTGAGGAGATACTCGGCATCAGTAATTTTCCTGTTTGCCTGCAGGTACTGACCTTTATCATAAACTATCTTTGCCTCTTCAAGTAAAATTTTCCCTTTTGAGATACGGTTACGGACCTCTGAGGTCAATGGATAGGTAGTAAAAAGTTCATCTATCTGAGCAACAAGATCTCTTAGCGATTCAATTTTTTGTTTCAGTTTTATTTTAAGGTTCGATGAACTGCTTATGGAGTTATCGATTGCGAGACTGGCTTTTTTCTCTGAAAGCCTGGCAAACATTACAACCCTGTCATAATGTCTGAAATAAATAAATCTCTTATTTTCATTATGCCAATTTACCATAGCAGAATCATAAAAGATCTTTGCCTCGGTAAAGAGCTTTTTAGAATATGTATCTGCTCTGTTTGTTTCTGCCTTAGAAAGAATTTCCCTGGCATTTTCCATCTCACCGATTGGTGGCAACGGGGTAAAATGGATTAATAATAAGATTACTAGTGAAATAGAAACTGCAATAGCAGAAAAAATCAGCACATCTCTCCAAACCTTTCTCATGTAAACCTGTGACGACTTTAAAAAAAACCCCGGGAATATCCCCGGGGGTTTTATATAAATAAGCAAATACTTATTATTTATTTTTTCTTTGGAGCTGCTGCTGGTTTAACTGCAGGTTTTGCTGCAGGTTTTGCTGCTGCTGGTTTAGCGGCTGGTTTAACTGCTGCTGCTGGTGCGGGTTTTCCTTTCCCGTGTACCTTAGCAATAGCATCTTTTAATTCGGTATTGATACCGGTAGCTCTTTCATTTGCAGCTTTAACTTTGTTAAGTGCATCCATGTAAGATCCTTTATCATACTGACCCTGAGCGTCAGCTACAGAGGCTTCGATAGTGGTCATTTCAGTTTTGATCTGCTCAAGAACAGCTGCTCCTTCTTTTCCTTTTGGAGCTTTGGTTATGAGAGTTTTGTTTTCTTCAATAACAGCTTTTACAGCTGCCAATGATGTTTCTACTTCTTTCTTAACTTCTTCTTTTTTCGCTACAGCATCAGTTGCTGCTTTGTTTGCAGCAGCCAAAGTTTCATCTAATTTGAGTTCAATAGGACCAAATTTCTTGAATAATTTTGATTTCTGAATTTCAATTGCAGCATTAATAGATTTCATTGAATCCTGCACAGCTGATAATTCAGCAGGTACGTAAACAGCTGCTTCAGCAGTCTGTGCAGCTGTGATTGCTGCATTAGTAGCATCAACTTTTGCCTGTGGAACTTTGCCACAACTTGAAAGGAAAGCAACCATTGCGATAGCGGCTAATCCCATTAAAACTTTGTTCTTCATTTTTCTAACCTTTTTAATACTTTGTTTATTTAACAACTTCCGATCTATTTAGTATAATCGTTTCTGTTTTAAAATTACGGTGCAAATATATTAGAATTATACAATATAACAACATAAAAATCAAATAATATTATTACCAGACATAAAAATATGTTGAAAAACACAATATTATGCATATGATGAGAGATTTTAAATTCTGATTTATTCCTTACTTTCAGATTCTTTAATAAGAAACTCAGTGAGATTTTTATCATGTCCAGGGCTTAGTTTACACCTTAACCTGTATCTGGTTAATTAATGCAAGGTTCTTTCAAGATTTTAAATTTACAATAAATCTTTCTAAAACCTCATTAAAATTGTTGCAGTATGATTTCAGGTCAGTAGCTGAATCCAAGTCTTTGAAGACCATTTTTGACCTCCGGACTTGACATAAAAAGATCCCATATCAGACCAGATCTGTAGTTTTCAATCATAATTACTTCGGGACCCTGATCTATAGCAAGATATTTCTCAGGATACCAGTTATTTTGTTCGCTGAAAGCATCATAAAAACCATAGATACCCCAAATTTTGCTGCCAAGCACATAATAAAAATGCTTCAGGGCATCCATCGATTGTTCGGGAGTATATGAAAAAGCTGAAAGTGCGGCAGTAGGAGAAATTACTCCGAGATCATTACTTTCTCCAGGGCTGTGAGCTGCATATCCATTAATTGAATAGCTGGCACTTAATCCCCAGCAATCCTTGCTATAACCCGCATACTTGTCGGGATTCCTGGTACACCACTGCCAATTAATAAGAGTCTGATTAACATTTTCATGCCAGTAATCTGCATATGAGTCTTTTAGATGTCTGGGGTCCAGTCCCAGGTAAGAATAATGAGACCAGAACAGTGGACCGCCATAATCAGTTGAACCGTTGTGGTTCAAAGATAGTATATAACCATACTTTTCATGTTCTCCTTTTATTGCACCGCCCCTTGCCCATCCCTTCTGATAAACATCTGAAGAAACCGGAAAAGTCGGAGAAGATGCGGCAAGTATATATAAGATCAGGCATTCATTATAACCTTGTACCGGATTATTCATCTGCCAGCCAAAATCAGGCGACCAGTGCCAGTAAATAACAGGTTCACCACCTTTTGTAAACCAGTTCCATTCAACTTCTTTCCATAATGTATCTATTTTGGAAGCAAGCGCTTTTTCATGCTCTGATCCGTTGATAAAATATTGTCTTGCTGTTAATAACCCCTG
>Ga0302206_1000714_pt1 | contig 12806 bp, 6 predicted proteins | sample II_Fen_E2_1_FD_194581 | JGI IMG/M metagenome (GOLD analysis project Ga0302206, IMG submission 194581) | Peat permafrost microbial communities from Stordalen Mire near Abisko, Sweden - II_Fen_E2_1 | ecosystem: Environmental > Terrestrial > Soil > Wetlands > Permafrost | place: Sweden: Abisko...
CAGGGACAATCTTCAATATTTTTTTTAACGCAATTTCTCCGTTTGCAGCTTCACAAATATGATATTTATTCTGTAGGTTATTTTTAAGATACAACCGCAAATCATCATTGTCCTCTGCAATAAGGACTATTGATCTCCGCTGAGACGATTGGTTACCTGAACTTTCCTCTGTATCATTATCTGAAACAGACCTGGTATCACTGACAGAACCATTAAGTTCCTTCGTTTCTATTGAATCAGCAGAATCTCCTGCCGGCTTCACAACATTGGGATTATCCTCAGAAGAACTTTTTACATTGAAATTAGGATTTGCATCTTCCTCAATAATATATCTGTCCCTTACAGGAAGTGATATAGTAAATGTACTACCCTTACCTATATCACTCACTACCTTGATTTCACCACTATGTAATTTGACAAATTCATTGACAAGAGATAGCCCAATACCATTTCCCTGCTCAGTCAAATTCGACGTTTCGCCCTGGTAAAACCGCGTAAACAGATTAGCCAGCTTATCAGCAGGTATACCGATTCCGTTGTCTTCCACTTCAATAATCAGGTTATTGTTGTTTTTGCCGGTTTCAGGCATATTTTTCCGTCTGCCGGGATTGAGACTGAGTTTTACCGAAACCTTTCCGTTTCCCTGAACAAACTTGAAAGCATTGGATAAAAGATTGAACACTATTTTCTCAAGTTTATCTTTATCAAAATAAGTATCTAACTTCTCAATTTCAGAAGCGAAATCCAGTTTAATTTGTTTCTGTTCACTCAGGTCGTTAAATGAATTTACGATATCTCTTAAGAAAGAGACAATATCCCCGAAGGATGGTGAGTATCTGAATCCCTGCACCTCCAATTTTCTGAAATCCAGTAATTGGTTGACCATCAGCAGCAATCGTCTTGCATTTTGACTGATCAATCTGAGGTGCGTTTCTTCAGGTTTGCCTTTCCATTTCAGCATTAATTGCTCCACCGGAGAAAGAATAAGAGTAAGGGGAGTTCTGAATTCATGTGAGATACTGGTAAAAAATTTAATTTTAAGAGTATCAATTTCGTGGGTATGCTGTGATTCTATCCTTTCCTGTTCAATGCGAGTCTTCATTCGTTCCCTGTAAAGAAAATAAGAACGTATAAAAACAATAAATGCAAAAACCAATAATACATAAATAATATAAGCATACCAGCTTTTCCAGAAGGGAGGAAGGATTTTTATTTTAAGAGAGATCTCATCCTTATTCCAAATCCCGTCTGAATTCGTACCTTTCAACTCGAATTTATAGTTACCCTGATTTAAATTAGAGTAATTGGCAAAATTTTTCTTTCCCTTTGTTTTAATCCAATTATTATTAAATCCCTCCAGCTTATACGCATATTCGGTTTTTTCGGGAAAAAAATAATTCAGCGCTGCAAAATCGATTGTGATCGAATTTTCCTTATGCATGAGAGTGATCTCTTTTGAATTGAAGATCGGTTTCTTTAGCAATACACGTTTATTAAATTCTTCCTCCGGTCTGATTATGTTATTGAAGATACGTAAATTAGTAAAAACCAGTTTCGCAGGAGTAGAGTCTTCCTTTATTTCAAGCGGATTAAAAGCGTTAAGACCATCAGGGCCGCCAAAATAAAGCTTTCCGTCCCTGGTTTGGGTTGCAGCAGTTTCATTGAATTCCTTGCCCTGTAATCCATCGCTCATGCTATAGTTTTTAAAAGCAAATTCCAGCGAATCCCCTTTAGTCGTCTTACTTACAGTCAGCTTTGAAATACCGTTCTTGGTACTTATCCATAAATTGGAGTCTTTATCTTCCAGGATTCTGAGAACACGGTTGGAAGGCAGACCATTAGATTCAGAAAAAGCACGGAAAGTACCGTCTTTTCTATCCATAAGATTCAATCCGTTGCTGGTACAAACCCAAAACAATCCCCTACTGTCCTCGAATACCGATGAAATATGGTTATCACTGATAGAGTTATTGCTGTTGGGATTATTCCAATAGCATACAGAAAGATTCTGGCCGGGACTTAGAAAGATCAGTCCGTTTGAAGAACATATCCACAAATTATCACTTTTATCTGCTGAAACTGAATTAAGATAATCAAAGCAGAGTGAACTGTTCCTGGAACCATAGCGCCTGAACTTTCCAGTTTTGCGGTTGAACAGATTCAGCCCGTTTGTAAGAGTAGCAATCCAAAGATTATGCTTGCTATCTTCACATATTCCCCACACTCTGTTATCAGAAAGTGAGGTGGAATCAGAATCATTGTATTTGTAAACAGTATATTTCCCTGTTTCAGGATCAAAACGGTTTAAGCCCCCATGATATGTACCAATCCATATCTTCTGTTCAGAATCTTCGAAAACCGTTACAATTAAATTACTGCTCAGACTATTTGGATTTTCTGGATTTGCTTCATAATGTTTGAAGCTATTGGTTTTCCTGTTCAGATAATTTAAACCACCTCCGTTTGTACCAATCCATAAATTCCCTTTTACATCTTCTGCAATGCAGTTGACATCATTATTACTAAGGCTATTATTCTCAGCAGGAAAATTTCTTATGAGCTGGAATTTCCTTGCATTTTTTTTATAGAAATCTACACCCCTTTTTGTAGACCCTATCCATGCAATACCCGATTTATCTAAATATAACGATAAAAGCCCGTTGCTTGAAAGTCCTCCTGTAGCATAAGGCAGATTCAATAAATTGGAGACACTGAAATATTTTTTGTCAATTATGAAAAGTCCTCTACCATCAGTAGCAATCCAGACATGACCATCAATATCCTGATCTATACCAGATATTTGCACCCCTGAGAACCAGGATTCAATTTTTTTCTGCTCTGCTTGTTCCCATACTTTGTCTCTTATATTAAAAAGGTGCAGTCCATATGAGTCAGCAACCCATAGAATATTTTCATTGTCAATAAATAACTTTCTGATTAAGTTATTGCCGCTTAAGCCATGGTTTAATGACTCGAGTTTTTCAATCGAATTTGAATGCAGGTTATATTTAAAAACATATCCGTTGATGGTACCGATCCATACAGAGCCTGTCTTGTCAGGTGCGATAGCAGTTATACTATTGAATGGTGAAGAACATGACAGTTCATCCAATAGAATATGGTCAGTTGTTTCTCTACCCTTATTATAATAGAATAATCCATTATGTGTTCCAATCCAGATATTGCCTTCCGAATCGCTGGTAATAGTAGTGATATAATTGATATCCCGACAAGTGAGGGGAGCCGCAGGGATAAGACTTATTCTTCTGAATTTATATGTGTTTATATCCAGAACATTAACCCCATTCCTTGTTCCAATCCACAGGTTTCCCTCATTGTCTTCAGTTATTTCACTTATTGTATTATCTGAAAGGGAGGATGAATCATTAGAATTATTAAGATAAACTTCAAACTCATAGCCGTCATACCGGTTAAGTCCGGTGCTTGTTCCGAACCAGATAAACCCATTACGGTCCCTGATTATACATCTTATCCAGTTTTCAGACAAACCATCATTGACATCAAGATGTGAAAAGACCATCCGGTTTTCCTGTGCGGAAGCAGAAAAAGATATGAATAAGAATATAGTACTAACACACTTCAGAAAGATTCTGCTTAACATCTTTTTTATAATAGATGAAATGGAAGATGAATATGTTCAAATTCAGAACCGATACATCAACCTTTTTGTATGGTCATTCGAATTTAAAGGTTCAATATGATCATTTACCGAAATAAGTCCACGGGTCATCTTACAGCTCTTACTTTACTCCTGAAGGCATTAGTCGTAGCTGGTAATAGACGGGTGGTTGGGGTGGATGTAGGAAACCATACCAACATCTGTCCTGCTCCACGATTATTCCAAAGAGCATAGGGAATCAATTTTACCGGAACATCAACTGTCGTAGAGACAGGTCTGAGACCTGTCTCTACATTATCATTAACAGTTTTGTTTATTTGTATCCCAAACGTGTTTATAACCTGTGTTCCGTCAAGAAGAGAAGGGTCAAATTCTGTCGTATAGGCAGCATCCTTTTTTATGACTAAACCGAGTACATCTCCCATATCATTATCAGGCCATTCTGCACAGTAGATAATAGGGCCTCTCTGAAATGCGATTTTATCCCTGTCTTCATTGACTCTTTCGTCAGCAACAACTTTACGGACAGGCATTGGAAAATCAATTTCAACTTTATCTCCTGATTTCCATTTCCTTGAAAGTACAGCATATCCATCAATAATTTTAATCTCAGATTCTTTCCCATTAATCATTAGTTTTACCTTTTCAGCATTTTGATCAGTAAATTTATAGAGCCCTCCGGGCAGAGCTTCGTTCTGAGCCCATCCCGGAATCCTGATTTTCAGAATGAATTCCCCGCTTTTCTCCGGATTAACCATTATATCAACCTTCCCATCCCATGGGAAATTTGCTTTTTGAGAGATATTGACCTTTCTTTTACCAATGGTGATACCGGCATCATTTGAGATGAACAGATTGACATAAAGTTCTTTATCTGTTACAGCATAAATATACCCGGGAATTGCAGGAACGAACCTTGCCACATTTGAAGGGCAGCAGGCACAGCCAAACCAGGCCTGGCGTTGATGGTGACCATTAGATTCAAGCGGGTTAGGATAGAAAAATCTGTCGGCTGATAAAGATACCCCGGAAAGCATGGAGTTGTAAAGAGTTTTTTCAAGAATATCGATATACTTCGACTGCCCATGTAAAAGGAAAAGCCTGTGATTAAAGAAAATATCCCCAATTGAGGCGCAGGTTTCGCAATAAGCTGACATATTTGGTAATACAAAAGGGTCTGCAAAACCTTCATTCCCACCCGAAGCTCCAATCCCTCCGGTCAGATACATTTTCCCGTAAACCAGATCTCCCCATATTTTAGTAATCGCATTCAGATAAGCAGCATCGTTCTCAATAGCAGCAATATCTGCCATACCTGAGTACATATAAGTAGCTCTGACAGAATGACCGACGGCTTCAGTCTGATCAACTGGTTTCACATTTGCCTGATTGTATGCCTGACCCCGGGGACCCCGGATATCGAGAAAGAACTTTGCCAGATCGAGATACTTCTTCTCTCCTGTAACTCTGTAAAGTTTAACCAGCCCCATCTCAATCACCTGGTGGCCCGGATATACTTTAACCCTGTCATAGCCAAAATCTTTATTTACCAGGTCAGCAGATTTCAATGCGATATCAAGCAGTGTTCTTTTTCCAGTGGCCTGGTAATGGGCAACAGCTGCCTCATAGAGATGTCCTAGGTTGTAAAGTTCGTGACTTAGAACAGAATCCATTTCCCACCTGTTTTTGCCTGCCCATTCATGAAGTCCTGCTCCACCATGTTTCTCAGCAATTGTACGGTTTGTATAAAGATAACCGTCGGGCTCCTGAGCAACACCAATCTTATGGATCAGAGTATCGAGATATGCCTCAAGTTTTGGATCAGGAAATGTCTGCAGCGAATAACTGGCGCCTTCAATTATCTTGTAAACATCCGAATCGTCAAATGGATATATAGTTTGGAATTTGCCTGTATCCAGACCTGCTGCAATTTCAAAATTTTTCACCCTTCCTGTCGATTCACAGAAACCGAAGGCTATTGGAATTGTCACCGAAGCATTCTTTTTAATCCTCGGCGCCCAGAAATTATCGGTAAGCTTCACTGAGGTGAATGGAACCGGTTGAATCGGATAATCTTTCCCCTTTGATTGTTGATTCGCACATCCAGAAATTACAAATATTCCAAATGTAACTGCAATGAGCACTTTAAAATTTCTATTCATTTTCCACTATTTTGTCAGTTCTAATACAACCACTGATTTTGATGGCATGACAATACTCAGATTCCCATCCTTAAAGGTAAATCCGCTGAAGACAGCCGGTTTTACGGTTTCGGGACTCTCAAAACTGTTAAATGAATTCATTTCCCTGGCTGTAAGTACTTCTCCTGTAATCTTTTTAAATGAATCTCCTATCACAGGACATGTTATTGTAATAGATTTGTTGGGGTTAAGATTCGCGAGGGAAATGTGCACTTTCCCATCTTTATCGATAGATGCTGAAGCTGAAATAGCAGGTATTTTCTTATTGCCGTAAACGTAATCCTCGCATCTGAGGTCAAGATTAAGAAGCTTAGCTTCCTGATGGACCCTGAACATTTTAAAGACCCAATATGTTGGTGTCAGAACCATCTTATCGTCCTTTGTAAGAATAACTGATTGAAGGACATTCACCATCTGTGCAATGTTTGCTGCCTTTACCCTGTCGGCATGCTGGTTAAAAATATTCAGATGAATCGCAGCGGTGACTGCATCGCGCATCGAGTTCTGCTGATACAGGAATCCAGGATTAGTACCTGGTTCTACATTGAACCAGTTTCCCCATTCATCAACAACGAGTCCTTTTGTTTTCTCAGGATCGTAGCGGTCCATAATAGCAGCATGTCCTTTAATTATGAAGTCCATCTGCAGATTTAACCGCATTGTTTCAAACCATTCTCTCTCATCGAATTTAGTAGCTGATCCTTTGAAACTCCATCCATCTACAACAGAATAATAATGTATCGATAATCCCTGAAACATTGCGCGGGTTCCTTCATCCTTCATCAATGTTTCTGTCCATCCAAAATTGTAATCAGAGGGACCACAGGCAACACGGTAGAGCTGATTTCCGGAATAGTTTCCAAGGAATGTCGAATACTGTTTCATGGTATTTGCATAAAACTCATCTGTCATGTTTCCCCCGCAACCCCAGTTTTCATTTCCTATTGCAAAATATTTTACTTTCCATGCTTTATCGCGGCCGTTTTCCTTCCGAAGGTTAGTCATGGGGCTTACAGCGTCAGAGGTAAGATATTCAATCCATTCTGCCATTTCTTTAACCGAACCTGATCCTACATTTCCGTTAATATAAGCATCGCACCCAAGAAGTTCTGTAAGTTTCATAAACTCCTGTGTCCCGAATGAATTGTCTTCAGTAACACCGCCCCAGTTTGTATTTATTATAGAAGCTCTTTTTTCTTTCGGACCAATTCCATCTTTCCAGTGATAGGTATCTGCAAAGCAACCTCCGGGCCATCGGAGGTTTGGGACTTTAATTTCACGGAGAGCGAACAGAACATCATTTCTGATACCGTAAGTATTTGGTATTTTCGAATCCGGTCCAACCCATAAACCTCCATATATACAGTTTCCAAGGTGTTCTGAAAAATGCCCGTAAATATCTTTGCTGATTACCGGACCTGAGTGATTGGCAACAATGACCAATTGATTAACAGACGCCAGTTCATCTTTCTGGGCATTTGTTTTGATTCCACCAATTAAGTACAAAATTGTTAAAACAATAAGAAATTTTTTCATGGAAATTATTTTTAAGTAAGATTTATCCTCTGTTTTCCTTTGTGTTCCTTAGTGAATCCCTTTGAGTTACTTTGTGGTAAGAATTTTTAACCACAAACCTGTCTGCCGGCAGGCAGGGCATCACTAAGGAAAATACAAAGGGTCACAAAGAAGTCTTAATAAGTTTGATTTTTCTCTATAAATGAACCGAGGTCCATATACTTTTTGAAAAGAGTTTCATATTTCTTAGCTCTTGCAGGATCGGGCCGATACTCTTTTTCGAATCCGCCGCCCATTGCTTTCTGTGCTTCCGGAATGTCTTTATAAACTCCCGCTACAACAGATGCAGCCATAGCAGAACCAAGCGCACATGTCTGTTCCGAGGCAGCAACTTTAATGGGCATATTGAGAACATCTGCAACTATCTGCATTACAAAAGGATTCTTTTTAGCCACACCTCCGATAGCTATTACTCCGTCAATTCGAATTCCTTCAGATATAAATCGTTCGTTAATCATTTTTGAACCGAATGCTGTTGCTTCGACAAGTGCTTTAAATATCCTTGGTGCGTCTGATCCCAGTGATAACCCGGTAATTGCACCTTTAAGCCCCTGATTGGCATCTGGTGTCCGTCTGCCATTCATCCAGTCGAGAGCAATGACTGATGTTTCTTCAACAGGAAGTGATTCAGCCTGTTTGCTCAATTCTGCAATAAGTTTATCAGCTGTTTCTTCCCTGATTCTTTTCTTTGATTTTTCATCCAGCCAGCTCATCTCGGAAATAATATTTATTACCGGCCACAATATCAATTTACCAAACCATGCATAAATATCACCAAAAGCCGATTGTCCTGCTTCAAGACCAAGCATTCCAGGAATTATAGATCCGTCAACCTGACCGCAAATGCCAGCAACAAGCTTATCTCCTACTTCTGCCATAGGCGCCACTATCATGTCGCACGTTGAAGTTCCCATAACTTTTACAAGCTGATATGGTCTGATCTCTCCGCCAACACCACCAGTGTGTGCATCAAAAGTACCCGCGCCAACCTTTACTTCAGTTGAAAGACCAAGTCGCTTTGCCCATTCTGGAGAAAGCTTTCCAACTTCAGTATCACAAGTGTACGTTTTGCTGAAAAGTCTTTCCCTGAGACCCGTAAGAACAGGATCTAGTTTTATAAGAAATTTTTCATCCGGCAAACCATTAAAGTCATTATGCCACATTGCTTTATGTCCTGCAGCACACCGGCTCCTTTTCAGTTGCAGAGGGTCCGTTTTTCCAACCAATAAAGCCGGTATCCAGTCACAGTGTTCCACCCATGACCAGGCGTCTTTCCTAACTTCATTACTATGACGAAGAACGTGAAGTATTTTTGACCAGAACCACTCCGATGAATAAATCCCTCCTTCGAATTTGGTAAAGTCGACCCCACCCCATGTTCTGGCATGGATATTAATCTCCGATGCTTCCTTAACAGCAGTATGATCTTTCCAAAGGACGAACATGGCATCGGGATTGTTTTCATATTCTTTCTTCATTGAAAGAGGAGTTCCTTCCTTATCAACTGCCACGGGGGTTGACCCTGTAGTGTCGACAGTAATACCAACAATGTTGTTCACCACTTCCTGAGTCAAACCGGCAAGAGCCCCTTTTACAGATTGTTCGAGACCTTCAATATAATCAAGAGGGTGTTGCCGAAACTGATTTATTGAAGGATCACAATAAAGACCTTCCTTCCATCTTGAGTACTCAAATACTGATGTTCCGACTATTTTACCATCGGTTGTATCAACAACTACCGTACGAACTGAGTCGGTTCCATAATCAATTCCGATTACATATTTTTTTGCCATGTTTTATTTATTAAGCTATATTTTTAAACCGCAAACCCCCTGGCCGCTTAGCGACCATCCCCCTAAAGGGGGAATAATTCTGTGCAATCAAGATGATTTTCACTTGAATGCAGAGTATTAGTCCCGCCTTGCGGGAGTTGGGGGGCCTTTATCTTGTCCATAATAAGCGTTATTGCCATGTTTCCTCTTAAAATGTTTATCAAGCAGAAATTTATCAATTGGTTCTGTTTTACCCAGCAGAACGGTATAAAATGCCATTTTTGCGACTTCTTCAAGCGTTTCTGCATTATAAACTGCATTTTCAGCATCAAATCCCCAGCAAAAAGGTCCATGACAATTTACCAATACTGAGGGCACAATCAATGGATCAGTTGTTCCAATTTTCTCGATAATAATTTTCCCTGTATTGATTTCATAGTCAATCTCTGTTTCCTTCTTTGTCAGTAATCTTGTACATGGAACTTCTCCGTAGAAGTGGTCTGCATGGGTTGTTCCAAACGGAGGTATCGCCCTCCCTGCCTGAGCCCATGAGGTTGCATAGGATGAATGTGTATGCACTATGCCTCCCAAAGACCCGAATGTTCTATAGAGTATAAGATGAGTGGGAGCATCGGTTGAAGGTTTAAATTTCCCTTCCACAACTTTACCCTCCGAATCTATTACTACCATATCGTCGGGATTCATGGAATCGTAGGTCACACCTGATGGTTTAATAACTATAAGTCCACTTGCTTTATCTCTTCCGCTTACATTACCCCAGGTATGAATTACCAACCCCTTTTCAACCAGGTCAAGATTGGCTTTGAATACGGTGTTTTTTAATTTCTCAAGCATATTCTTTTAACTTTAGTCACTCCAAACTTTAGGCACTCCGGCACTCATTTTTAGTTTACATCCAGATTAAAATAAAAACCATTTTGCTTTAGTCTTTTATAGGTGCTTTCATTAAACTTATAATAGAAAGCTCCCTTTTTTGAAGTCTCCCTTTCTTTCTCATCAAGCTTTTCAAGAATTCCCATTGATAATATTTTTTTTCTGAAATTCCTTTTGTCTACTTTTCTCTGGTAAATAGCTTCATAAAGATCCTGAAGCTGTACAAGTGTGAATTTCTCATGCAACAATTCAAAGCCAACCGGTTTGATCTTTACCTGATTCTGAAGTTCAGTCAGAGCTTTCCTCACCATCAAAGGATGGTCAAAAATCAGATCAGGCAACTTTGATATCGAACGCCAGCTGACACCGTTCTTTTCAGCAAGTTCCCTATTTATATCCCTTATAGCAATAAGGGCAAAATAAGCAACGGAAATAACTCTGTCGCCCGGATCCCTGTCGGTTTCACCATAAGCATAAGATTGCTTCAGATAAACTGAATCCAATCCAGTGAGTTTACGAAGGATTCTGCTCGCAGCATCATCGAGACTTTCATTCGCTTCTACAAATCCACCGGCAAGTGACCATCTGCCTTTAGCAGGTTCAACAATACGCTTAAAAAGAAGAAGTTTTATTTCTTTTTCAAGTATATCGTAACCGAATATGATACAGTCAACAGCAAGAAGATGCTTTGTACTGTGGGAATAAATTTTCATCTTCTTTAAAAATAGGTTCCTGCAAATCTAAAAAAGTAATCAGTTCAGAAGCTAAAATATTCCTTCGGAGATATGATAATATACTTCATTCCACTTTAGCTCATTTTTAAAAGAAGCAAGATCGCACTTCTCACCGATAAGCACATATTCAACTCCCATCATGCCGGCAAAATCCTCAAGGTATTCTGAATTTATTGAAGTACTGAATCCGGTGTGATGAGCCCCTCCTGCCATAATCCATGCTGCTGCACCTCTTTTAAGATCAGGAAGTGGCTTCCATAGCACACTTGCCACAGGAAGGTTCGGCATATCAGGACATTTAACGACTTCAACCTCATTAACTATCATTCTGAACCTGTTACCAAGATCAATAACAGAAACGTTTATAGCATTTCCCGGCGCCGTCTTGAAAACAAGTCTGGCAGGATCTTCTTTCCCTCCGATTGAAAGCGGATGTATTTCAACTGATGGTTTTGCAAGAGCAATTGTCGGGCAAACCTCAAGCATATGGGCCCCAAGAACTCTCATACCTTTCGGATCGAAATGATATGTGTAATCTTCCATAAATGAAGTTCCTCCTTTCAACCCTATTGACATAACTTTCATAGAGCGTACAAGAGCAGCAGTTTTCCAGTCACCCTCAGCACCAAAACCGTAACCCTTTGCCATTAACCGCTGAACAGCAAGCCCGGGTAATTGTTTAAGCCCATACAGATCTTCAAATGTTGTAGTAAAAGCCTTGAAGCTCCCTGCATCCAGGAATTCTTCCATACCAAGCTCAATCCTGGCGGCTTCCTTCAAAGTGTCAGAAGCGGCAACTGCTTTAGTCAATTTATATTCTGAACCATATTCTGCAAGTAATTTTTTAATTGCAGAGGGTGATACTTCATTAACACATTTAACCAGATCGCCGATCCCATAACCATAAACCGAATATCCCATCTTTATTTGGGCACTTACTTTGTTCCCTTCTGTAACAGCAACATCGCGCATGTTGTCTCCAAATCTGGCGACTTTCATATTAAGAGCATCATTATATGCTGAAGCAACTCTTACCCATACAGCTATCCGTGCAACAACATCAGGATCTTCATAATGACCTACAACTATCTTTCTGTTTAACCTCATTCTTGCACCGATAAAACCAAATTCACGGTCACCATGAGCCGATTGATTCAGGTTCATAAAGTCCATATCAATTGTCTCCCAGGGGATATCCCGGTTAAGCTGTGTATGTAAGTGCAGGAAAGGCTTATTTAAAAGATTCAAACCTTTGATCCACATCTTTGCAGGAGAAAATGTATGCATCCAGCAGATTAGCCCAACGCACTGTTTTGAATTGTTAGCCTCAGTACATAGTTCAGTTATAGAATCCGGAGTTGTCATGATTGGTTTAAAAACAACTTTCACCGGAATTTTCGGATTTTTATCGAATGCGGCAGCAATATTTGTTGAAGATTGTCCATATAATTTTTTTTAATAATAATTCCTTAAAAAAGGTTTACCAAAAGTAAATATAAAATAAAGTACAAATCAGTACCACACCCAACGAAGCAACTACATCCCACTTGTTCCAGCTCTGTTTGATGAGAGTTTTATAGTCACCTGTGAAAGTAATAAACTCAACCTGTTCAGCAGTTGGTTTTGGAGTAAAGAATGATACTACAACCATAAACAACATGATGAAGACAAGCAGCCATATCTCAAAGATAAGCCAGTTAGTATACCAGAACCAATGGGTGGATTCCCAGCACCAGCCTGTCATTATATTTTTACCTGAATTTGTAATGATATTGGTCAGCAAGCGTACCATACCAATAAGAAAGCCTACAATTAAACCGGCTTCACCTGCCTTGGGGGTAATTTTTTTGGAGAAGATACCCAGTACAAATACTGCAACCATAGCAGGAGCAAGAAGCGATTGAATGTCTTGCAAATATTCGTAAAGGCTGCCAAGACTCATCATTACGGGTATCCATATAATACCAAGTATCACTACAACAATTGTTGC
>Ga0302206_1000717_pt1 | contig 12745 bp, 13 predicted proteins | sample II_Fen_E2_1_FD_194581 | JGI IMG/M metagenome (GOLD analysis project Ga0302206, IMG submission 194581) | Peat permafrost microbial communities from Stordalen Mire near Abisko, Sweden - II_Fen_E2_1 | ecosystem: Environmental > Terrestrial > Soil > Wetlands > Permafrost | place: Sweden: Abisko...
AACAGGTCAACCAGTTGGTAGCCACTCAGCTGAATCAACTGACAAAAACCACAATAAAGGGTATTGACATTTCATTCGGACTTGATTCATATATGCAATCCAATCAGGCAGGCGGACAAGAGACAAAAACAAGCCTGTCATACGATGTAAAGAAAGCTCTTTTTAATAACAGGGCACAGATCGAAATATCAGGACGTCTTAATGATGTTAACAAACAACCCGGAGCTTCCGACTTATCACTGAATAATTTTTCATTTGAGTACAGACTGGATTCAGCCGGAACAAAATTTCTTAAAGTCTATAATGAACATACCTATGAAGACGTGTTTGAGGGAGAAGTTATAAAAACCGGTGTAGGACTTACTTACAGAAAAAGATACAAGACTCTGGGGGATATATGGCGAAGGGAAGATAAAAAAAAGAAACTAAAACCCCAGGAAAAATGAGAGCAAGATCATCTGTAATCCTGGTAATACTGACACTGATTCTTTCAGCCTGTTCAAACACGCGGTTCCTGACAAAGGATCAGGTATTGTATACGGGAAGAACAAAGATTGTGATAATTAATTCTCAAAAGGTTAAAAAAACATCCGCAGTAAAAAATCAGGTTTCATCAGTCACATCCCATAAAGTTAACAATGCACTTTTTGGACAACGGGTTCTTCCGCCGGTTGGACTCTGGGTTCACAACTACTGGAAAGCAGATGAATCAAAAAAACTTTGGAGCTGGGTATATAAAACGCTCTCCTCCTCTCCTGTCTTACTTTCAGATGTCAATCCTGAACTAAGATCGAAGAAGATCGAAAATGATCTTTTTGATCTTGGATATTTTCATACAAAGGCATGGTCGCAAATCGATACAAATAAGAATAATCCACGCAAGGCAAGAGTCTCATATTTTGTTGATCTGGCTCCGCCCGTTATTTACAATAAGATCGTATTTGATACTATTTCAGATCCTTTAGACACCCTTATAAGCAAGAGTAGTTTTAAGGATCAGATTAAACCAAGAGACCAGTTTAATCTCGACGTGCTAAAGACTTCTAGAGATACTCTTTCAAGGAGAATTCAGAATCGCGGCTATTTCTATTTCATACCTGAGTTCATTGAATTACAAGCAGACACTCTTATTGAAAGTGGCAAGCTGAACCTTTTAATCGGCAAAAAAAAGGACCTTCCAAAATCAATTCTTTCGGTTTACAAAATAAATAATATAATAATAAATAATTCCCAGGGATCTGATTCTGCTATCACAAAAGCAGATACAGCCTGGTACAACGGGACAGCTATTGTATCGTCGGGGAATATTCTAAGAGACGAGGTACTTCTTAACTCTGTCTTTTTCAGGAAAGGTGATAAATACTCATATAACGCGTATCAGAATACAATTAACCGGTTGAATAATCTGGGTGTTTTCAAGTCCGTGAATGTTTCATTCAAACAAAATAAATCGGATAGCCTTTCATATATGCTCGATGTTTTTATAAATCTTGTAATGTCAGATAATATAAGTCTGGATTTTGAAACTAACCTTATAACAAAGTCGTCGGGTTATTTTGGCCCACTTTTATCAACCAGCGTATCACACGGCAATACTTTCAAAGGAGCAGAACGATTGAAACTCGCATTGACAGGAGGATTTGAATGGCAATGGGGAACAAAATCAGCTTCACAGCTTGGAACATACTCTTATGAATTTGGTATCAGCTCGGGACTCACCGTTCCTGGAATAATTATACCCTTTGTTCAGAAGACCCCTAGTTCCATGATCATGCAACGTACATCAATAAATGCCGATTTAAATTTGTTAAACAGGGTTGCATACTATGATATGATTTCCTTGAAAACTAATCTGAATTATCAGTGGAGCAGGAACAAAAATATACAGCATTCCTTTTATCCGATATACTTAAATTCTGTAAATATTATAAAAACAACTCCCGCATTCGATTCAGTGGTAAACGAAAACATATATATACGCAAGAGTTTCGAAGAGCAATTTATTCTAGGTTCAAAATATGAATTCACATTTAATAACACATTAACAATCAGGCCAAATAATTTTTTATTTACGGGAGGATTCAGTGCTGCCGGAAACATGATCGATTTGTTTACCGGACTTGGAAAAAGCAGATCAGAAAGGCCTTACCATTTCCTTAATAATATCTATTCCCAGTTTGTTAAGCTTACAACAGATTTCAGGTATTACAGGAATGGTTTCAATAAGTCTCTGGCTTTCAGGATCTATGCAGGTTTAGGAATACCATACAGCAATTCAACTGCGTTGCCTTATATAGAACAATTTTTCAGCGGAGGAGCCTACAGTGTAAGAGGTTTCACAGCAAGATACCTTGGTCCCGGCTCATTCCACAGTACCGATCAAAACGGCTACATAGACCAGTCCGGAGATCTCAAACTCGAGACTAACCTGGAATACAGGTTTAACATGTCAAAAATCCTTAAGGGAGCTATTTTCATTGAAACAGGGAACATCTGGCTGGTGAATGAAGATCCAAACAGGCCAGGCGCTGCATTTCATTTGAATAGCTTTTATAATCAGCTTGCTGTTGGCACAGGCTTTGGCCTGAGATTCGATTTCACGTTTTTTGTTCTTCGGGCAGATGTCGGATTTCCGCTCCGGAATCCGTATGTGGAAAATAACAGGAACTGGTTGTTCGGAACAAATAAAATTTTATCAGGTGGTCAATTTTATCTGGCAATCGGATATCCTTTTTAGTTTTATCTTTGCTTATATGAGATTTTTTTTTCAAATGAAACACAAAATAAAAATTTCGTTTCATATCTGCTTTAAAAAGGAGGGTAAATGTATCAGGCTTAAATTCAATACTATACATTCTATTTTGTACTAAACTCTCATACTATTTTACTATATTTAACTCCTTAGATTTATGGCTATGGAGGTATTGGGGGTTTTATTTCTTTTTCCCGTCTTTTTGAGTATTGGCGTCAATTTTATCAAGGCTTTTAAGTTCGTCGATACCTGTACTTTTTGACAGTTCTGAGATATTCTTAAGGTTAAGATTACCTTTTATAGAAATCAGTGAATTTCCTCCCGGACCTCCCGTAATTATCAGCAACTCAGAAATAATGGTCCCCGATTGCCTTATAAGAAATCGTGTAATATTAGGTCCCTCTTTGACTAACATAAGATCCTCATATACCGAAAGATCAAGTTTTTTACTCAGCTCAGTATAAAAATTAAGATTCTTATTCAATAATGAATCCTCTACAGACAGAATTTTTATCGATTTAAGCTTGTTTATAACATTGTCGGCATCCTTGTTCTCATCATCCAGCTTTGAGAACATACTGAACATTTTGCCTGAAATAGTAACTACTGTGAACCCTTCTTTTTCCGAGTATTTATCAAACATCTCATCGATAGGATTTGACTGAGCCTGAATAATTGTGGTCAGGCTAAGAGCGGTAAATAATAGGAATAGTTTTTTCATATCATTGATTATTAATTATTTCTGCTTTTATCTAATGTAGTCTTTTTAATCTCAGTGGTATTCTGAAGATGATTGATTTTTTCCAGGCTACTCTCAATTATTCTGGTTGATTTATTAATCGAATGAAAACTTTTTGATGTTATCATTTTCATTTTGCCAACTGGTTCAAGTGCCTGGGTACCATGGTTTAACTGTGATGATACTTCCATCAGGATTTTTATTGTTTCAGCATAAGCGATTTTAGGATCTGTATAAGTATCTGTTGTTTCAGATTCTTTTACAAAGAAGAAATATGATCCTGCAAGCAGAAGTAAACCGGCAGCAGCACTCATTACAGAAATAATATACCTTTTTGTTTTTTGTGATCCTGCCACTCTTTCAGAGGCATCAATACCCGCCAGTATTCTTGCTTCAAAATCAATTGATGGTTCAGGTATATTATCAGATCCGTTATAAAAGCTGAAAATTTCTTTTTCGGCTTCATAACCTTCAGGGACATTGTCCTTTCTGAAAAAATCTCTTAGGGTATTTTCCTCTTCTTCAGTGCTTTCTCCGCTATAGTACTTTTCCACCAACCTCTTTAATTCCTCTTCTTTCATACTGATATTTATTAAATTCTTCTCTGATCATTTTTCTGGCTCTTGATATTGTCACTCTTATGGTATTAATGTTTTGTTTTGTCTTTACTGAAATCTCTTCATACGACAGGTCATCTACTTCGCGCAATCGTATAACATCTTTATAAATGTCAGGCAGATGATCAATTATCTGATACAGAATATCTTCAGATTCCCTACTCTGCATTAGTTCAAAAGGTGAATTATTATCCTCGTTCTGTATATCCCGCTCTGCATTTTCCTCCGGTATAAAGCGTTTTTTCTTTCTGATCTGATCAATACAATAATTTTTAATCATGGTAATAGCCAGAGCCACAATGCTGTTATATTCGTCAAGTTTTTTTTCCAGATTCCAGAGTTTAATGAAGACCTCCTGAACAGCATCTTCCGCTTCCTCCTGATTCCTGAGGATGCGGAAGGCATATCCATAAAGATTACGGCTATGCTGCCGGACAAGTTCATTAAAATCATCCCTGGTCATTATCTGGTCAGGCAATTAGTTGATTTCTCATAAAGATAGCTACATTAATTATTACTTATATATTTCAATTTTTGAAGTACCATGGTCCTTCTTAGCATCATCCGAAAACTTCTTAGCCTCTTCATATGTCATATTTCCTTTTATCTGAATTACGGCATTATCCTCTCCTCCTGCTATTAAAAGGAATTCTTTGAATCTGTCACCTTCTGAGCGTACAAGCATCCTGAGATTTTCATTAGAGTTTTTTACTCTCATGAATTCATCATAATTTTTCAGATCAATATCAGCTATCACCTGATTGTAGAAGTTTCCGACATTCATTGTTTTGTCTTCCTGTGCCAGTACCCGTATTTCAGTAATATGCAGAGGAAAATCGTTTTCATCATCTTTGTCACCCAATAAACGAGCCAGTTTAAGCAGGCCCCTGTTTACCGTAACTGTTGTAAAACCATCCTTACCTGCATATCTGTCAAACAGATCATCAATTGATTTCTGTCCAGAAGCAAGCGTTGCTGTAATCATTAATAAGATTAAAAGTGATAATTTTTTCATAGCGCATGTATTTAAAATGTTAATTGTTTTAATACATGACGCAGGAACTGGAATATCATTACAGAAAAACTAACGAGTTATCTGAATAAAAATAAAAAAGGCTAAGTCTGAGGTTTAGGTTTAGGTATTTAAGTAGAATCCTTAACCTTAACCTTAACCTTAACCTTAACCTTAACCTTTAAAATATTCAATATTCCTGATGATAATGTTAATTATTGCTCCATCATAGAATTGCGTTTGTTTTATCCAATTGCCGGCATTATCATATTCAAATTCATATGTAAGTTTAAATTCCTTATTGTCTTTAGCGATGACTGTAAGGCATTCTGAAATATCATTATTGGCATTTCGTGTGAATTTGCTCGTGCTAATAACATTTCCAGCGTTGTCCTTTTCTGTCTGGGCAACCAACTGTCCATTTAAAATTTCTTTTTGAACAGAACTGATAACCTCCCCTTTTTCGTTAAGAGTTTTTTCTTCAGTTATTTCATCACCGGAATAAACATAACTCAATGTTGTTTCAAGAATTCCATTTTCATTATATATTTTATACCCTGTTATTTTTCCTCCCTCAATAACAGGCATTTGCTTTCCTACTGGTTTATTCTTGCTGAACATTGTTATTTCTGAACAAACACCCCTTTTATTATAATTATAGTCTGTACTATCGTTAATGAGACCATATTCATCAATAGTGTACCATGCGAGTAAGTTACCTTTTTCATCATAAACATATTTTGTTTGATTGCAGTCGGTTTTTAATACACAACCACAGGTATTTCCTGTTGAATGAATGGTTTTGTCAATTTTCCAGACTTTCCCTTTCAGATTGTCTGAAGCAAGGTCAGATTTTAGCCGGGATTGTTCAGATTTACACGAGAATGCGGAGAATGCAATCATTAATAAGATTACTGATTTATTCATAGTTTAAAGGTTAAGTTTAGGTTAGGGGAAAATATATATTTCTACATTCACTCAGATTAAAATCCAATTAAATTAATTTTAAAACGCTATTAATAATTGGTAAAATCGAATATAAAGAAATCAGCCTGCAATGCTTGAATAGATGATATTTTGATCTATGCAGGGTATCCGGATTCAGAATGTCCCGCCTAAAGTTTTGACTAATTACAACAATTATCTTCTTTCCCTTTTGCTTTCTCAAATGCTTCTTTCCCCTCAGTTATTGAAAAATAAATTAACCCTCCAGCTCCGATTAAGTCTGCATAGGCAAAGCCTGTTACTTCATAAATAAGGCTTGATAATAATAACACTACAGACATATAGACACAAATCTTTGTACAATTAGCGTCGGCAATTATTGGTTCGGATTTTAATTTATTGCCGGTTTTCTTTTTAGCATTCATCAGCCAGAACATTACTATAATTGAAATCAAGGATATTATTATACCCCAAAGTGTAGTTTCGGGTCTATGATGGTTAGTGATATTTAAAACTATGCCAGCAAGTAATCCAGCCGATAATAGATAAAATGCTGTGCCTGTAATTTTTAACGCTTTTATCTCAAAGGTACTTTTTGGGCTGTCGGGATTTTGTTTGATTCGTAAGATCATCACTGCAATACCAATCCCTGACATTACTTCAATAAAACTATCAGCCCCAAAACCGAATAATGTGAGAGTTTTATCATTGTACCCTAAAATCATTGATACTAAACCTTCGATAATGTTGTAAAAGATGGTAAACAGACTCAATCGGTAAGCCAGTTTATATGAGTTGCTCTCTGTTTTTTCCATGATTGTAAGAATAGTTTACATATTCAACACTGAAAGAATGTTTTCGTTCAATTCAGGTCAGGTTTGTTGGTGTCAGAGTTTAAATAGTTTAATAGCAATCCGGGTTAACCAGCAATAAGATTTTAAGCCGAGGAACTGAACCATGTGCCTTCATTCCATCGCATAACGGATGTGCAGTAAGGGTTAGATTTTAATTCAGTTTAAAATCTATTGGAACAGTGAACCAGACTGGTACAGGTTTTCCTTCCTGTTTACCGGGTTGAAATGGCGGGAAAGTTTTTACAACCCTTATTGCTTCATCATCGAGATCAGGATCGACTCCTTTTACAATATTGACCTGTTCAACTGTACCTTTAGCAGTCACACAAAATCTGACGTAGACTTTGCCCTGAATATTGTTCTCTTTGGCAGTATACGGATAGCGGGTATTTTCAGAAATGTATTTATACAGCCCTACAATGCCTCCCTGAGGCTCTGGCATCTCCTGAACATTAAGAAATGGTTCTTGTGGTGTTTCTTTTTCCTGAACTTCTTCTTTGGGTTCCTTTGATACCTCAAGTATATTTTCGTTCTTAACTTTTTGTTGTGCCTCATCAGCTGTCATTTGTTGTACTGTATCATCAGGTTTGATGGAGTCTACAACAACAGGAGGCACATATTTAACTGGCCGGACAGTATTTGCTGAGGGGGGGGTCAGGATGAGGTGGAGCAACATATTCGTGAGGTTGAGTGAGATCCTGCAATACGATCTCCACGTGCCTTTCAGAATGCTCATGTCTGCTAACCAATGATTTAGCATTAAGATATGGAGTCATAATAGCGGAAAACATAAGCATGATTCCAATTAAAAGAGATATTATAACATTCCTGTTATACTTTTTTCGAAGTACAAAAGCTCCATATTCTTTATTTCTGGCTCTGAAAATAATGTCATCAAAATCTGACATGATATCTTTTTCAGTATCTAACCCTGATCATGAAAAATTGTTCAGTGATAAATAGCACGAGGCCTGTGATCATGTACACTATTAGATATAAAAAAAGCCCTCGATTGAAGGCTTGTTTTGGTGATCCAGCTGGGGCTCGAACCCAGGACCCCATCCTTAAAAGGGATGTGCTCTACCAGCTGAGCTACTGAATCCTCCTTTATTTTTGCGAGTGCAAATGTATAATAATTTTATTTTAAACCAAAGGAAAATATCAGATTTTCTATTTATTTCCACTTATTTCAATTTTTTTCTTTTTTCAGGAAAAAAGTTCACAAATAAGAGGAAATATCTATCTGGAAAGTACAGGTATCTGCCTGTTTATGGATTCCTCAAGAGATATAAGAGTTTCAGTACGCACGATACCCTGTATGTTCTGAATTGTATCGGTAAGTATCATCCTGAGATGTTCATTATCACGGGTATAAACTTTAATAAAAAGCGAATAATTACCAGTTGTATAATGACATTCTATTATCTCAGGGATATCTTTGAATTTATCAACAACTTCACGGAAATGACCCGGATGATCGAGAAATATGCCTATATAAGCACAGGTCTTAAATCCAACCAATACAGGATCAACCTTGAATTCGGATCCCCTGATAACCCCGATTCGTATCAATCGCTGAACACGCTGATGAATAGCTGCACCTGATACTCCACACTCCCTGGCAACCTCAAGGTAAGGAATCCTTGCATTTTTTGTGATAATATCGAGAATCTTCTTATCAAGATTATCAATTAGTAAGTTTTCTGTCATTTCTATGGTAATTAAATTATAGATTGAAACAATATGTTTTTAATATCTTACAAATTTAAAGGAAAAATGAGAGAATGTAATAAAAGATAAAGAAATGTTTGAACTAATACTGTTCAACTTTAAACATGCGATCAGGTCTGACGATTTATAAAACCAACTATTTCTCTTATGTCGGAAAATCCTCTTTTTATAAGAAAGTCCTCAATTCCTTCCAGTATCCTCACCGACGCAACAGGATCAATAAATGAAGCAGTTCCTACCTGTACTGCTGCAGCTCCCGCAAGAATAAATTCAATTGCATCAGAAGCAGTCATTATCCCTCCCATGCCTATTACAGGTATCTTAACAGCGTTAGCTACCTGCCATACCATCCGCAGTGCTACCGGTTTAATAGCTGGACCAGAAAGTCCTCCGGTTATTGTCGAAAGTGAAGGCCTCATTTTATTAACATCTATTGCCATACCTAGCAATGTATTAATCAATGAAACTGAATCAGCCCCTTCCTCTTCCACAATTCGTGCGAAATCAACAATGTTTGTGACATTGGGTGACAATTTAACAATAAGCTTTTTAGAACAGACCCGCCTTACCTCACGCGTTACTTCACGTGCTGAATTCAGGTTGGTTCCGAAAGCCATCCCTCCCATTTTTACATTCGGGCATGAAATATTCAATTCAATAGCAGGTATCTTATCAAGCTTGTTAATTCTTTCAGCAAGAGCAACATAGTCTTCAATATAGCTACCGTTAATATTTACAATTATGTTTGTGTCATATGTATTTATCCGGGGATATATATACTTTTCAAAATAATCAATTCCCTTGTTCTGTAAACCGACAGCATTCAGCATTCCGGAAGGAGTTTCAGCCATTCTTGGATAAAGATTGCCTTCTCTGGGTTCGATTGTGGTACCCTTGACAACAATTCCTCCAAGCCTTGAAACGTCAAGAAAATCATCAAATTCTGATCCGTATCCAAAGGTACCCGAAGCTGTCAGTACCGGATTCTTAAAATACATATCCCCGATAGAAAAACCCAGGTTTACCATTTTAAATCATTTACATTAAAAATTGGTCCGTCAATACAAGTGCACAGGTTCCCTTTAACAGTATCAACTATACAGCACAGGCAGGCACCTATGCCACATGCCATGAGGTTTTCAAGCGAGACTTCACATATAATATTTCTTTCCCGAGAGTATGATGCTATGGCTTTCATCATGGTATCAGGACCACAACAATATATCCTGTTATATACCTGAGTTGAAAAAACTGAATGTCTTGTTACGTAACCTTTTTCACCCATTGAGCCATCTTCTGTTGTAACAAATACATTTCCAATCTCCTGGTACTCTTCAAATTCAATTATCCTGGAACTATTTCTGAAACCAAGCAGAATATCGGGGATACAACCACTGGATTTCAAATATCTTCCCAGAAATAGCAATGGTGCTATTCCGCAACCTCCTCCAACAAGAAGAACCTTTTCATTTTTAGCTGATAAGGAAAATGAATTTCCTAACGGATAAATAAGATTAAGAATATCTCCCTCTTTCAGTTGAGATAATTTTTTTGTACCCGGCCCTGCTATCTGAATTAATAGCTTAAAGGTATTTTTCTCATAATCAACATCATGTATTGATATTGGCCTTCTGAGAAATGTTTCTGTACTTCCATCAATCCTTACTTGCGCAAACTGACCAGGCTTAAATTCAGGAATTTTAGTATCCCCGTTTAGTTCGAGAATAAAGAAATCATCATTAAGACGCTTATTTCCAATTATTTTGAGATCTTCGATACGCTTTGCCATCTAATGTGCATTTGCGACAAAGATAATGAATAATCTATTTATGAGGTAAAAACTCCTCAAAGCTCTTATCTTCATAAAACCAAACTATTTTAATGACTTCTGAACGAGATTCAGCAGGGTTTTCAAAGGTGTTTTTTTCCGCCCTGTTCTTTATATTCTCTTGAAAATCTATCATCTGGCTGGTTTCAGTCATTCCGGGTCTGAATTCATTGCTCTCAAGTGAATTCAAGGTGTCTGTATCAAAAAGGCTTTGCATTCTTGAATCCTTGTACAATGTTCCCTTGCCGAATAAAAGCCAGTCAGTAGATAAAAACTGATATTTCTCTAGCATTTTAAGTATAAAATCCAGGCTGGGATTGTTACGCCCTGAAAGTATATGGGAGATACCTGAAGCCTGAACGCCAATTTCCTCGGCAAGCTGAGCTGAAGTTTTATTTTCCTTCCTTAAAAATTCAAGTAATCGTTCTTTCATTCTGTAAATATTAGATATTACAAATGTAATCAATAATATATTTCCATATGTAATTTAATAAAATTACATTTGTAATTGTACAATAATGTACTATTTAATGCTAGATGAGTTACATCTGTATATACTTTATTTTGAGATGATTAAATAAGACAGTTATATAAAGTATTACTATAGTTTAGAAATATAATAATATAGTATACAGCTAGTTAATACGTATATCTAATGCATTTTGATAGATAAGCTGTGTTTTTAATCGTGAACAAGTGACTTTTACTATAACTAATGGCATATATTATACTGATTTATTGTACTATATGAGTTATTTAAAACTGTATCTATAAATAGTTAACTCTGTAACCTTAAATGTATAATTATTTAGTTACATGTGTAATTAATATGGCGTCTTTTATTAGTTTACAGATGTAATGTGGCCTTTTTTCATACAAAAAAGTAGACATTAACCTGAAGAAATATTTTTGTCCGGATTATCAGAATATCAGGATGAAATATATTTTCTTAAAAATGAATATTTCCGACTACCCTGCTGTTTGATCTTAAATAATCGATTCTCGTGAGGTTGAGTTTTTCATTGAAAAGTAATAGCGCAGATTGGAAAATCAGGAACTTACACTGAGCTACACTGAGGAGCACAGAGTTGCACAGAGAATACTATTTCAGAGATTCAGGTTGCATTCATTCGAATAGAACCTGTTCAATCTAAAGGAACAAAGAATCTAGCTTTGATTAATAAGAGGAAGGAATTTTTAATAGGATGTTATTTAAGAGAAAGAAAGATGCTTTTATTCAGGTTTGAAGTTCCTGGCTGCAACTTCATCAAATTCATTCTCAGAGCGGGCAATTACAGCTGTTGCAAGACAATTCCCTATTACATTGACACTTGTGCGTGCCATATCCATCAGAACATCAATACCAAGTATTATAAAGATGGGTTCTACCGGTAAGCCAAAGCTAACCACTGTTCCAAGCAATATAACAAGAGAAGCCCTGGAAACACCTGCAACTCCCTTGCTTGTCAGCATCAGTGTAAAGCAAATAATTAACTGTTTCTCAATAGGAAGATCAATCCCTGCTGCCTGTGCAACAAATATTGAAGCAAGAGACAGGTATAATGTTGTTCCATCCAGGTTAAAGCTATAGCCCGTTGGTATGACGAATGCCACAATCTTTCTTGGAATCCCGAATTTTTCCATTGCCTCCATTGCAGATGGTAATGCTGATTCAGAATTTGAAGTGGCAAACGCTATTGTAGCTGGTTCAGAAACAGCCCGTATAAATGGTTTAACAGGAATTTTAAAAATAAGAGCAACAGGCAGGAGTACAAAGCCAAGGAATACTATTAAAGCAACGTAAAGAGTCGCAAGCAGTTTAAAAAGATTATAGAGTATGTCAAGACCCATATGTCCAACTGTATATGCAATTGCAGCAAAAACTGCAATTGGCGCATAATACATAATAATATTAGTGAACTTAAACATAATCTCTGCGAGACTTTCGCTGAACCTGATCATTGGTGCCCGGTACTTCTCTTTAACCATTGCTACAGCTATCCCGAAAATAATGCTGAATATTACGATCTGCAATATCTGTCCTTCAAATATTGCCTTAGCTATGTTTTCGGGAAAAATGTGAAGAATGAAATCGCTGGTAGTCTGGGCTTTTATATTTGCAATAGCTGGCACTTCAGGATTCGGAGGCAACACAACGCCAACACCGGCTTTGCCAATGTTTATTGCAAGCAGTCCGATGAACAGTGCGAGTGTGGAAACTATTTCGAAATAGAGTAGTGATTTCCATCCCATTCTTCCAATCTGCC
>Ga0302206_1000721_pt1 | contig 12708 bp, 9 predicted proteins | sample II_Fen_E2_1_FD_194581 | JGI IMG/M metagenome (GOLD analysis project Ga0302206, IMG submission 194581) | Peat permafrost microbial communities from Stordalen Mire near Abisko, Sweden - II_Fen_E2_1 | ecosystem: Environmental > Terrestrial > Soil > Wetlands > Permafrost | place: Sweden: Abisko...
TAGCCGCTTTTGCGGGATAACAGGATTAACAACTGAAACAGACTGAGTATCTCCCGTATAAGCCCGTTCATGAAAATCACTCATTTTAGCAGATTCAGCAACCGTATTTAATTTACCTGATACAGGATTTTTTACTTGATCACAGGAAGTGAAAATACTTAACAAAAAAAGAAGTGGGATGGTTTTCATTTTTATTATGTTTTAATTTTTCTGTAAGCAACTTAAATCTACAGGATTAATAATTTTATTACTATTCTGAAGGAAAGGTATGAAAAAGTTGATCTGGTTCTTCATTTGGAGATTAAATGATTCCTGATTGTATATCGAATTCCGCACACCTCATACCATTAATATTTAATATTTCAATAAACTTTTTTAGGCATGTATCTGTTTATCTGTTATGTTCATAAAAGACTTAACAAATTTACCGCAAAATATATGGTTGATTTTAATTTGACTCTGCAAACTGATAAAATTCTCCTGAGACCTTTAATCTCTGATGATTATATGTCATTTGAGAAATTAACCGATGATCAGTCAATGTGGGATTATTTTACCAGTGATTTGTCGGTCAAAGAAGAATTACATGATTGGATAGATAATGCTCTTAATGACATTAAAAATCAAACCCGTCTTGCTTTTGCAATAATTGATAAAACTTCTTGCAAACCAATCGGTTCAACCAGTTTTGGAAATATTTCGTCACGGGACAAAAGAATTGAAATTGGCTGGACATGGATATGCAAAGAATTCCAGGGTACAGGGACTAACAACCAGGTAAAATACTTAATGATCAAATATGTCTTCGAGGTTTTGGGTTATGAAAGAGTCGAGATTAAGACTGATGTTTTAAATACCTCTGCAAGAAAGGCTCTGCGAAGGATCGGAGCCAAAGAAGAAGGAATACTGCGCAGTCATACATTAATGACACATGGTCGACGCAGGGACTCAATCTATTATAGTATACTGAAATCAGAATGGTGGGAAGTGAAAGCAAGGAATAACTGGGTTTAAGAAAAGGAGAAGGGCCGGGCAGGAGACAGCGAGAAAGTGGGACTAAATTCAGTGAAACTTCGTAATTTCTTCGCACTTTTGTCCGGCAAAATAGATTGATATGAAGTCGTGGTTTTCTGGTGAAGCTTTCGCTGTAATGCGTGTTAAAAATTTCCGTTTTTTTCTGTTCTATCGGATTTTTATGACTATGGCCAGTCTGATGCAGTCGGTTATAGTAGGATGGCAGATTTACGATTTATCGCACAATGTTCTCTGGCTTGGATTTATTGGCCTTGCAGAGGTGATTCCTCAGGTGAGTATTTCTCTTTTTGCAGGTAATTATATCGATTTATGGAACAGACGTAAGATTATTAATTATACTACTCTTTTACTTATTCTGGCTTCATTGATCCTCCTTATATATAGCACAAATGCCGTGTATTTCTCCGAAAAATTCGGTATTATCCCTATTTTCATTGCTATCTTTTTGGCGGGACTGGCACGCGGAATATTAGGTCCAGCCCAGGTTGCATTAATGGGACAACTTATACCGAGGAATCTATATGCAAATGCAGCTACATGGAACAGTGCTAACTGGCAGGTGGCAGCAGTTTTAGGACCGGCAATAGGAGGCATGATCTACGGGTTTTGGGGAATAATACCAGCCTATTCACTTGTCTTAGGATTATATTCTCTGTCGTTCTTTATGATAATGTTTATAAAAATCAGGCGACACGAAGTTATTGAAACTGCCGAAGGTGTATTTACCCGCATACGAAGCGGTATAAATTTTGTCTTTGAAACACCTGAATTGCTTGGCGCCTTTACACTCGACATGTTTGCTGTGCTGTTTGGAGGAGCCGTAGCAATGCTTCCTGTATTTGCATCTGATGTATTACGTATCGGACCTCAGGGTCTGGGTTTGCTCAGAGCCTGTCCTGCCATTGGAGCAGCTTTCATGGCTTTTGTTCTCATGTTCCGTCCACCTATGAGGAATACCGGAAAGATACTTTTCATTTGTGTTATTGGTTTTGGCCTTTGCATGATTGGTTTCGGACTCTCGAGAAGTTTCATAATATCGGGAATATTATTGATTCTCAGTGGCGCTTTCGATAATGTAAGTGTTGTCATAAGAGGAACAATTCTCCAGCTCTTCACACCCGACGATATGCGTGGAAGGGTTGCATCTGTAAACAGTATATTTATCGGATCATCGAATGAGTTGGGTGCATTTGAGTCAGGTGTCACAGCTAAATTAATGGGTCTGGTTCCTTCAGTAGTTTTCGGTGGTATTATGACACTTGTGGTCGTTTTTACTACCATAAGGGTAAATAAACCACTCAGGAAGCTATCGCTAAAGAATAAAATGTAAGTTAGTTGTTTATTTCCTCCAGGGCTTTTATAAAAGTGCTGGAAATGCCTAAATCAGAGAACGTTTTCAAATATCTGTTATTAATGGGGTGCAAAGGTAGAGGAAAATATGATTATTTCGTTCATTTTTCGTCAGCCCACTTCTTCCACAGATCTTTATTATCCAGCATCTTGATATAAAAGCCTCCAACTACGCTTCTGGCCTGGAATCCAACCATCTGAGCATTGTCCGTTATATACCAGTCTGAAACGGGTACTCTGTTTGGCGTCATGTCAGCATAATGATATACCGGATCAAATATTGCCCTGAAATCTTTAATATTACCTGCAAGAGTGGCAGTCCATGTTATCCAGTCATTTTTAGAATACCGTTCACGACTGTCGAGAGGAAGTCCGTATGGAGCCATAACAGTTTTATAAAAACTGATTTCATTCTTATATACCTCTTTTGGGAAAAGATTAAAATCCAGCAGCTTATCCCATACAAGGTTATATTTCTGACTCCATGTAGATTTCTGATCGTACGCCAGCAGGGTATGATCCCCTTCGGTAGCCAGTTTTACCCATTCCTTAGCCATGGCTTTGGCTTTCTCACCAGCCATGGTAGCTTTATCCTTATAGCCATTCAACTCACAAAGCAAAGAATAGGATTGAATTGCAATAATTGCCTTGGCAGAGAGGTTGACATTATGTGTCAGGTGCCCTGCAAAATCATCTGTACACAGCTGATTCTCAGGATCAAATCCTTTTGATAAAAGATATTCAGACCATTTTTCGATTACCGGCCAGTATTGTTTCGCAAAATCAGCATTTCCTTCAACTTTCGCCAGGGCTGCTAGCATTATAATCATATTACCGGTCTCTTCTACAGGCATCTGGTCAGTTTCATCAGTTTCACCTCCTCCGTAAACCTGTCCTGTTGCATACGGATATTGTCCAAGGTCGTGAGGTGCGAAAGGGAATTTCCAGCGTGGCGTAGAGGCATAATCAAGCACTGGCCGTAACATTGCTTTTGTAAGTACCGGACTGAATAACAGCACAAAAGGTGAAAAGGGATAGATGACATCAACAGTGGCAATACAACCATTACTGAAATTCTCTTTTGGGAAAAACAAGGGATTACCTTTGGTATCTGCTACCAGCTTATGAGCTGCAATACACTGACGATATACAAGTGCACACATCTGGGCATATTTTTCTCCACCGGCTAAATTAAGGTCTGTCATCAGGTCCGCGTCGAAAGAATTGCAGGCTTTCATCAGTCTGTTATAATCCGAAGAAGCCGTTATCAGCAAGTCGTCGAATGACATCCCTTTATGACGCCACCATGCCTGAAGGTCGCTTTCAAAATACCTGATCGAGTAGATATCATCATAAGCCACCATTGCCCAAACAGAAACGGAAGAGGAAGCGATCTTACCCAGATCCCACGATGTTGCCATTGATATGGCACCATCATTTTCTTTTTTTGGTTCAGAGTAAATTTCAGATTCCGCAAGTTTCCCTGTTTTGACAAAACTATCTGACAGTGAAATTCTTGGAGCAATAGAAAATGAGGGATTCTCAATTTCCGGGACAGACAGATAAACATAGCCCCAATCGATGCGAACATTATCTCCAGATTTATTAAGATACTTTTGCTCCTTTGTTCCCATCTTTGCAGTCTTCAGGCCCTTTATTGACGGCTGATCCCATGTGATCATCTGTTCTGTTTTATTTACCGCGAGTTCCGATCCGCAATCGAAGTATAGCTGAATATCATGAGTTTTGTAATCAGCAGATTCTACCTTCCATGTAATATAAGTCACCGGACGCGAAAGAACCTCAATGTCTTTAACAAGCAATGGCGACGTGAAAGTCATTGATAATTTGACACCTCCGCCTGCAAATTCATATAATGTATTTGTTGGAAGAACTTTTAGTGACAGCTGCTTCATCGGTTCTACATAGCTTGGACTACTTCCCATGATACGGTACGTTTTGCCATCAATCTTTATCATACTATGCATTGGATTTTTTGCACCGGTCCAATGTACAGTTTCCATATCGGTAAGTCTGTCCGCCGGCGACCAGATACTGAAATATGGGTCGTGCGTTATCAAAGGTACTGATGGTGGTCTGAACTGAGAAGTTTCAGTTGTCACAAACTGAGATTTTATAAGTGTATTAAAAGCAAAAGCTAATATTAAAAGAGTTGCTGCTTTTTTCATATTCTCTTAGATTAAAACCCCTAAAGTTACACAACTATTTAAATAAATAATCTATATCCCTGCACTGTCGTACATCAGATTGAAAGATGAAAATAGGATTCGGCTATTGACTTACAATTATTACAATAATAGTATCTTTATACCGCAGAACCGTAAGACTGCTTGACTGCACCACAGTCCGAAGGGTACCATAATGAAAAAAGACTGGAAAACCGTACTTAAGATTGCTCTGATAATACTGGCATTACCTGTCGTTTTTGTTGTTTCTGTCTATACGGGAATATTTGGACATCTGCAGACCAGGAAGGAACTTCTGAACTATAAGAATGCAACTGCAACTACAGTTTTATCTGCCGAAGGTGAACTTATTGGGAATATTTTTTCTGAAAACAGAACAAATATTGCCTATGGACAAATTCCACCGAATCTTATTAATGCACTTGTTGCAACTGAAGATTCACGGTTCTTTGAGCATAAAGGTATTGATTCGAGAAGCCTCTTCAGGGTTCTCTTCAAATCGCTTTTATTTAATAAACATAGTTCCGGAGGGGGTAGCACTATCTCCCAGCAGCTGGCAAAGAACATGTTTGGAAGAAAAAATTCGGGGCGGCTGGCACTTCTGATTATCAAGACTAAAGAGGCCATACTCGCCCATCGTCTTGAAAAATCTTTCAGCAAGGAAGAAATATTGACGCTTTACCTGAATACTGTTTCGTTCGGAGAAAATATCTATGGTATCGGAACAGCTTCCCGAAGATACTTCAACAAAAAAGTTGAACTTCTGAAACCCGAGGAATCTGCAGTACTGATTGGCATGCTAAAGGCAAACACATTTTACAATCCACGTCTTCACCCCGGCAATGCAACGCTCCGAAGGAATACGGTTTTAAAGCAGATGGAGAAATACAAATATCTTAAGACCTATCAGACGGATTCGCTCTGTAAGCTTCCATTAATACAGAATTACCTGGACATTGAATCTGAAGGACCTGCCGACTATTTCATCGTGCGGGTAAAAAATGAAGCTGAACGGATACTGCAAAATGTAGATTCTCTCACCGGGAAAAATTGGAATATTGAAGAGGACGGATTGGTTATTACAACAACATTGAATCTTACTCTTCAACGGTACGCATTAAAATCTTTTCGCGAACATCTCTTAGTTATGCAGAAAAGACTCAGTGATCAATATCAGACTCCTTCAGGTAAAAAATTGATAAGCCAGATTGCAGAACAGGAACTCAAAAGTCTGAATTTGGAAGGACGTGCCTTAGAAATGAATATCCGACAGATATTTGACTGGAATGGTTCTCATTCCGATTCAATATCTGTTGCTGACAGTCTGAAAAAAGCTTTATTGATATTACATGCAGGTTTACTGGCCATTGATCCTGTAACAGGCTATGTGAAAGCCTGGGTTGGGGGAATTGATTTTAAGACCCAGCAATATGATCAGATATATGCCCGGAGACAAATGGCTTCATCGTTCAAACCAATCCTCTATGCTGAAGCATTTGAACAGGGGATGGAACCCTGTCAGTATCTTGATAATGATTCGGTTATTATTTCAGGGCCCGATAACTGGAGTCCTGAGAATTATGATCACTCCATCGGCGGAAAATATTCTCTGGCAGGCGCTCTTGCACTGTCTATGAATATTCCGACCTTTAATTTATATTTAAAAGTCGGGTTTGAAAATCTTGATACGTTATGGAGAAAACTAGGTTATTCCTTTACTTTGATCAACACACCATCACTTGCTCTCGGGACTGCAGAAGGAAGTATTCTGGAAACAGCTGTTGCCTATTCATCTTTTGCAAATAGAGGATACAGAATCGCACCCCGAAGCATTATATCAATTAAAACATCAAACGGAGAAATTATCTGGCAAAATGAATTCACTGGATCAAAAGAGAGAGTATTGACTGTAAAATCGGCTATGCTGATCAGTGCAATTTTGCAGAAAGCTGTTCAGGAAGGAACAGGAACTGCAATGAGTAGTGTCTATGGTGTCAGACTTCCCATGGCAGGAAAAACCGGTACATCGCAGGACTATTCCGATGCCTGGTTTACAGCATTTAATCCGAAACTGGTCATTGTTAGCAGGGTAGGAGCTTCTTCAAGGGCTATTCATTTCAATAACGGATCTTATGGTTCGGGAAGTACTCTTGCATTACCGCTTGTGGCACTGACATTAAAGAAAGTTCAGGATAATGACACCCTGTCTAATCAGTTGTTCAGCCATTTTCCTGATCTTCCTCCGGAATTGTCCGGAGTACTTGACTGTCCTGACTTTAAAGAAAAAAACCTGTTTGATAAATTCATTAATATTTTTCAAAATAAGAAAATCAATCCCGAAAAAGAGCTTAATAAACCCAGGCAAAAGAAGAGAGGATTTTTTAGAAGGTTATTCGGAAAGTGAGCGATTCAGTTCACTTGTTCGAGCAAAGCCCTGTTTACTAAGTCATTAATCTGAAATAGTGTTATGAATATTTCTGTCTTCTGATCAGCGAAACAAGATATCTCGATTTGAATTGCTCACTGGCCAGGGCCTGTTTAATCGGTGGGAGTTTAAGAATAACACCCAGCACTGCAGCCATGGTTCTGTGGCTTAGAAGAACATGATTATCGAAAATGAGGTTTTGTAGTTTGCCTCTCTCGATTGCCATTGTTACAATTCTATGGACAGAATTTATGGGTGTGATGACCCGTTCTTTGCGGACCTTTAGCTCAATACCCTTTTTGTCACATCCATTAAGGCAGATACCACAACCCAGGCAGATTTCATTCATCAGTTTTGCTTTTTTCCTGGCTGGTTTAACCGGATCGTTAACCGAAACAAGAGTCATTGCTTCCACCGGACACAATGCAACGCATTTACCACAACCATTGCAGTTTTCTTCAACTATAAACGGAATAAAGTTAGTTGTATGAACAGGATTATGAAATCCGAATTTTCTTGCCGCTATCAGAGCTTCACAGCAACATCCACAACAATTGCAGATGAAGCTCACTTTTTCCATGACATTTTCACCAAATTGAACCAGGTTATTATCTCTTGCCTCCTGTAAAAGATCCAGCCCTTTCGATGAATCAACTTTTCGTGCGATTCCATGTCGTGTTAATGAATCAGCTGTACTATTAAAAGTCATGCAGATATCAAGAGGGGCATCACAGTTTTTTCCCACGTGTTCCATCTTATGGCGGCAATAGCATACCCCGACTCCAATATCTGAAGCAGTTTTTATAACCTCCGAAGCTCTTTCATAATCAAGTACATGAAGTGCATTTTCATTAGTAAGTACTTTTTCATTTACATAAGCCCTTCCTATCTGCGTTTCCCCTGTAAGGAAGAGATTCTTTATAAAATCTTCCTCAACATTCATATACTGGTAAAAAAGTTCAGAGAGTGATTTCTGATCAATATCATTTCTATATCTCATAAGCGAAAATTCGAAGAAGCCTGCCATAGGAGGTGGCATGGAATATATCACATCGTCATTTTCCACTGAATCGAGTAGTAATCCTTTGTCGGCCAGGTCGTTCAATATCACTCTGGTATCCGGTTCCCTCATTTTCCATATCCCTGCAGCTTTTTTAGCATTAAAAGGTTTAATAGGCAATAATGAAACAAGTCCAGCCTCCCTTTCTGAAAATAGAATTTTTAATATTTCAAAAAGCAGATCAGAGGCCGGAGCACCCTGCGGAAACTGATTATACCTGTCTGTAAGTAGCTTATAGCTATTATATTTAATTGTAGTATGATGAGCCATAACAAGAATTTTTTCTTCTGAAATCTGTTATCAAAAATAGGATTTTTACAAGATAAGTACAAAGGATACTTCAAATCATACTGCCTTACAACTTTATTGCATGCTCGCCTGTTATTGTTTCATTTGCATTTCAACTCTCCTGAAAGAGATTAAAGCTTTGTTTGGAAAAATTTATCCCGGTAACATTAATTATATTAAAACCAGAAACTTTTATCGTATGTATCTATCAATTTATGTTTTGTTGTTCAGTGGTTATATTTTATTTAATTCAAATCAGGTAATGAAAAAAACAGAAGTCGGCAGCCATGTCCCTCAATTTACATTAGCTGACCAGAATGGCAACTTATTTTCAATCAGTTCAGTAGTTGGTAAAAAGAACCTCGTTATCTATTTCTATCCTAAAGATGACAGTCCGGGTTGCACTAAAGAAGCCTGTTATTTTCGCGATGAGTTTGAATTATTCAACGAAGCAGATGCCTTGATCATAGGTATCAGCGGGCAATCTGTCGTAAGTCATAAGAAATTTGCTGATAAATACCAGTTAAGTTTTACCCTGTTGAGTGACGAAGGTGATAAAGTCCGGGAGTTATTTGGGGTGCCGGTTAATTTTTTAGGTATGTTGCCGGGCAGGGTTACATATGTTATAGACAAGTCTGGTACGGTGGTATATATCTATAACTCTCAGACACAAGCCAGAAGACATGTGGATGAGGCGTTGAAGATCTTAAAAGGTTTGTATTATTGAACTTTTTATTTTAATTTTAAGTCATAACTCTTTGCTATGGATAAAACCCTGGGGTTTTTAGCTCCAATAATAGTTTCCGCAATAATATTTATTCTGAATACATTATTACCGGGCAGATGGGTAACAGGATATGTTACAAAAACAAATTCTACGGAAAAAATGAGATACCACTTAAATGGGATTCAGGTTTTCCTTACAATAATTTTATTATGGTTTTTGTCGGGATATTTTAATATAATCCCATTTGACTGGCTGTACAATTACAGGTGGTATGGAATTGCAGGTGCTTTTTTATCCGGTATAATTTTTTCCCTGACAGTTGTATTACAATATCCTCCTGTCAGTAAGTCTTTTATGTCAGATCTTTTTTTTGGAAGAATAGAAAACCTTCAGCTTTGGGGAGGACTTGCTGATGCAAAAATGTGGTTGTATCTGACAGGAGCAACCATGTTAGAACTAAACGCATTGAGTTTTACTGCTCACCATTGGATGTTGTATAGAGACCAGTCCTCAACAGGCCTCCTTCTTTCGACTGCTTTGCTTACTTACTTCATTGTCGATTATTTTATCTTCGAAGAAGTTCATCTTTATACTTATGATTTGTTTGCAGAAAGAGTCGGATTCAAGTTAGGTTGGGGATGCATTGTCTTTTATCCATATTTTTACCCGATATTTTTATGGTCTACTGTTGATTTGCCTGATCCTCACACACCTGACTGGCTATTATTAATATATGTTCTTATTTTCTTTACCGGATGGATATTATCACGAGGTGCTAATATGCAGAAGTATTTTTTTAAAAAAGATCCGGAAAGGTCATTCCTGAGGATAATGCCTGAAAAGATTACGGATGGAAACAATGCTTTGCTGGTAAACGGATTCTGGGGAATCAGCAGACATATTAATTATTCTGGTGAAATATTAATGGCGTCGGGTATAATCCTTTGTACAGGTTATCCCGGCTTAATCGGGCCCTGGTTATATCCTTTATATTATGTTATTCTCCTGATTACACGCCAGCGGGACGATGATAAGCGATGTGCCTTAAAATACGGAGAACTTTGGAAAACTTACGTAAAGAAGGTTCCATACAGGATTATTCCCTGGATCTATTAAAAATCCGCATTTTGCAAAACATACACCGGGTACTGTTATAGCCTGTACATTTTCCTGGTGGTATCTCCCATAATGTTAATTGCCATTTTCCGGGGCAGGATCTTTTGCATAATAAATGATGCTATTCTGTTTCCTCTTCCCGTGATGTAAGAGGGTTGTTTGCCTAACTTCTTAAAGCATTCATGCACCACTTCTTCCGGTTTAAGCACCCGGGGAGTAAAAAAGCCGGTCTTTTCAGGAAGTGTATTCTTATACCCCGGTGTCGCTGTAGCACCTGCGCAGCAAGCTATTATATCTATACCACTGTTTTTCCACTCATACCAGAGACTTTCTGCCAGAACCCTGTTAAAGGCTTTTGTCGCTGCATAAACCGATAAATAACCGCTACCCTGAAAGCCAGCCAGTGAAGTCATTAAAACAATTGCCCCTTTTCCCCTTGTGACCATTTTTTCTCCATACAAACGAACCATGTCCAGCGGGGTTATCATATTTACCTGAGTCGCCTTAAATTGGTTCTCTGATGAATTTTTAATAAATGGTCCTATATATGACAGAGCAGCATTATATATCAGCATATCAATTTCCAGCCCATTCAATTTTTCCTCAATTCGTTTTATAGCATCTGTTCGTGACAGGTCACAGGAGATACAGATTATCTTTACTTTATATTTATATTCCAGTGAATCAGCTAATTGTTTTAAGGGTTGAAGGCGACGGGCAATGAGTACCAGATCAATCCCTTCTTCAGCTAAAAAGGCTGCAAATGCGGCTCCTATTCCTTCTGAAGCACCTGCTACCAGAGCTGTGTTGCCATATTTTTGTTTTAAATTCATTTCGGAATAAAGATAAAAATAAAAAGACAAATTCCTTTCAAACTACACATTGTGAGAATGATGTAACTTATTCCTCTAATTATGTAATAGATTGGGGAATGGAGGGACTTACCTTTGTTCAATGAGAAGTATTACTTTATTAAAGACAAGTTCCTCTAAGTGCAGACGAATGATCGTCATAGCGGAGATCAATATACTTCGCAAGTATGAGGACAGGCAACTGATTGATGATAAGATTGTCCGTCAGATGACAAAATTGCACTCGTTATGGTTCAAAGGGTTACAATTATAAACCTTTTTTGACAACGGGAGTCCGGAATGCCGGACAAGACTCTTTTCCGGGGCTATTGAAACTCAAAATCAACCTCTGTTTTAATCTATGAAACCTTTCTCAATAAATCGGGACAGCTTGTGCTTCTCAGAGTTACTAAAAAATTTAAATAAAAATTGGAGATTTCGTGCTAGAAAGAAATCCTTTGCGAACTTTGTTCTTGATATCTTTGAGTACAGTTCAGGGCGAAGGCCAGGATATCATTAAAGGATTTAAAACACTTAACACCAGGCACTGAGAATGATAAAAAAAATTGAAATTAACTTAGCACAGTCGTTTCTTGATGACTTACAAACAAAATTAAAACTTACCAGGTGGCCGGATGAGATTGAAAACTCTGGTTGGACTTACGGAGCGAGCCTCAGTTATATGAAAGAGTTAGCTGATTACTGGGCCAATAACTTTAACTGGAGAAAAACTGAAAGTGAAATTAATAAGTTCGGCAATTTTGTAGCTCAGATAGACGGGTACAAAATACACTTTTTACATATAAGAGGCAAAGGAGAAAAGTCAGTTCCTATTATAATAACTCATGGTTGGCCCTCGTCATTTCTTGAGATGCTAAAGCTTATTCCATTACTGACTGAAAATAATAGTTTATCATTCGATCTGGTTATCCCTTCAATGCCCGGATATGGTTTTTCACAAAAAATAAATCAACCCGGATGCAATGTTTCATTTATTGCAGATTTATGGCATAAGCTAATGACGGAACTTGGATATGATAAATACGGGGTTCATGGAGGTGACTTTGGAGCCGGTGTTTCGACTGCCCTTTCTATGAAAAATCCTGACCATGTTATTGGAATGCACCTGAATTATATTCCGGGTAATTATGTGCCGGTATTGGAAGAAAATGAGGAATTTTCGAAGGAAGAAAATGATTATTTGGATTTGGAAGAGGATTGGTATTCCAGGGAAGGCGGCTATTCACTTCAGCAAAATACAAAACCTCTGACACTTGCATACGGCCTGAATGACTCACCAATCGGTTTATGTGCCTGGATAGTTGAAAAAATGTACGGTTGGTCAGATTGCAGAGGATATATCGGGAATGTATATACAAAAGATGAGCTTTTATCAAATGTAACACTTTATTGGGTAACACAAACCATCCATTCTTCAATAAGGTTATATAATGAGAACAGTAAAAATCCATTGATCGTTGGAAAGAATTCTTATATTAATACTCCTGTAGGCATTGCACATTTCCGGTATGAGGACCCATTTCCTCCCAGAAGATTTATAGAACGGGGTTTTAATATACAACACTGGTCAGAATTTCCTGTAGGAGGACATTTTCCGGCTATAGAGACGGCTGAATTACTTGCAGAAG
>Ga0302206_1000726_pt1 | contig 12639 bp, 7 predicted proteins | sample II_Fen_E2_1_FD_194581 | JGI IMG/M metagenome (GOLD analysis project Ga0302206, IMG submission 194581) | Peat permafrost microbial communities from Stordalen Mire near Abisko, Sweden - II_Fen_E2_1 | ecosystem: Environmental > Terrestrial > Soil > Wetlands > Permafrost | place: Sweden: Abisko...
GATTTTCCGTGTGTTTTAATTTCTTCTTCCCGGCTTTGTTTTCGTGCCGCTTTTACCTGCTCCATAAGGGAGCTTTTCTTTTTTTGTTTCATTTTTCTTTTTAAGTTAGTACTTGTTGAATTATAGTTCTGATTATATTTTTTCTTCTTTTTCTGTATCTTCTTCTATTTGTATTTCTCTTTTCCCGTTTTCTGTTTCTTTGATATTTACATTTACAATTTGGTCGGGTAGGAGAGGGGCAATATTTTCCGACCACTCGATAAAGCAAAGATTTCCGCTGTATAAGTATTCCTCGGTGCCCATATCCACAGCTTCCTCTATTTTATTAATTCGATAGCAATCGAAATGATAAATGATCCGTCCATCTGCAGCTTCATATTCATTAACAATGGAGAAGGTTGGAGAGTTCACTGCTTCTTTCACTCCCATACTTTCGCAGATGGCTTTGATGAAAGTTGTTTTGCCGGCACCCATACTTCCGTTAAATGCAAAAACGGTTCTGTTGCCAATTAGTTCAATAAATTTTTTTGCAGTTTGGTTTATATTTTCGAGTGATTGAATTTCGAGCGTAATCATAGAATTATTTTTAAACGTAAAAAATCAGTTTTTTGGGTTTTGAAAATTCTCGGAGCACTTCAGTGTAAAAATTTATTTTTTATTTTGAGGGTTGCTTTGTTCGTGTTGCTTTTTCACTTTTAATAGGATGATTCTGATTTTTTGTGCAAAGATAAGCGTTTTTCTCTGCCGTATTTACGGTCATTTGCCCGGACAAAAATAAATATTCGATTCTCAGGGCTTCAATTGGGCTTGAAAATGCTCATAAATTACTGTAGCTCTGTTTTTTCCTACTACTTCATTTAGTTCATCCAGATTGGAGCTTTTAATTCGTTTCACACTCTTGAAGTGTTTTATCAGATCATTTTTTGTTTTTTCTCCAATTCCGGGTATTGTGTCCAGTTCCGAGGCTGTTTGATTTTTGCTTCGCTTGTCGCGATGGAAGGCAATGGCGAAACGGTGTACTTCATCCTGCATGCCGGCAAAGAATTTGAAAAGTTGATCGGTTGGTTTTAGTCCGACAGTTTTTGGAGGGAAGCCTATTAAAATTTCATTCGTTCTATGTTTCGTGTCTTTTGCCAGACCGGCTATTGGAATCTGAAGTTTCAGTTCGTCTACTATAACTTGTCGGATAACTTCCATCTGCCCGATTCCGCCATCGGCGATGATGAGGTCGGGTAGGGGAGTTCCTTCATTTAACATACGACTATAACGTCTGCGAACAACTTCTTTCATGGAGGCATAATCGTCGGGCCCTACTACAGTTTTGATGTTATATTTGCGGTAATCTTTCTTGGAAGGTCTAGCTTTTATATATACCACGCAGGCTGCCACAGCGTCGCTTCCCTGGATGTTTGAGTTGTCGAAGCACTCCATCGTCATTGGAAGTTTATCGAGCTGTAAACGCTCTTTAATGCTGTCTAGCAGCTGTATGCTTCTTTGATCGGGATTTAGCTTCTCAGCTTGTTTTAGTTTATCAAGCTTAAACTGTTTAACATTCTGTAACGAAAGGTCCAGTAATTTCTTTCTATCACCGCGTTGTGGGATATGAACGGTTACTCCTTTTATGGGATATTCTATTTTGAAAGGGACTATAATTTCTTTGGAGTTACTTTTAAATCGTTCGCGCAATTCTACTATAGCCATGGCGAGTAAATCTTCTTTTTGTTCGTCGAGGCGTTTTTTGTACTCGATGGTGTAACCCTGCACCACGCATCCTTTGGATATGCGCAAGATGTTAACATATGCAGAGCTTTCATTTTCATCGTAAGCAAAAACATCGGTATTTTCAACAATGGTGTTAGCAATAATCGATTTTGATTTGTAGTTTTCTATCAAATCATATTTTAACTTTATGTTGTGTGCTTCTTCAAATTTATATTCGGCAGCTAATTGTTGCATTTGGTCGTAAAGCAGCTTGCTTATCTCGTTTGCATCACCCTGAATAATTTGACGAATTTGTTCGATGTTCGATTTATATTCCGCTTCGGATTCTTTTGCCTCGCACGGACCTTTGCATTTGTGAATATGATATTGGAGACAGACTTTAAATTTTCCTGCCTGAATGTTGTCTTTTGTCAGCGGCAGTTTGCAGGTCCGAATAGGGAAGAGGTCGTGAATAATTTCGAGCAGGGAGCTGATGGTATAGTTGGAACTATAAGGTCCGAAATATTGTCCGCCATTTTTATATACGTTTCGTGTTTTGAATATACGTGGAAAAGTTTCGTTGGTAATGCTAATGCTTGGGTAGGTTTTTCCGTCTTTGAGTAAAACATTGTAGCGAGGTTGGTATTGTTTGATCAGATTGTTTTCCAACAAAAGTGCATCTTCTTCGGTTTCGACAACGATGTATTTTAGCGAGACAATATTTTTTACGAGGACATTTGTTTTGCCTTGTTCATGAATTTTGTTGAAATAGGAGGAGACCCTTTTCTTCAAATTTTTTGCCTTGCCTACATATATTATTTCTTCGCCTGCATTAAAATATTGGTAAACCCCCGGCTTATCCGGAAGTGCATTCACCTGTTCTTTTAATGTATTGTTCGGTTTCATTACTGCTGTTTTTATAGTTTGTTCCACGTGGAACAAGATGCTTTTATTGGTTATTTGTTGTCGTTTGTTTCACGTGGAACAATCCACGTGAAACAAATGTTTCCATTTTATCGTCCAAGAAGAACTAATAAGATGTTTACATCGCTGGGAGAAATGCCCGGAATACGGCTTGCTTGTCCGATTGTTTCGGGATCAATCTTTGTCAGCTTCTGTCGTGCCTCGGTGGAAAGGGACTGAATAGAATTGTAATCGATGCGTCCGCGAATGTTTATATGCTCCAGTCTCTGGAGCTTTTCAGCAATCAAACGCTCTCTTTCAATATAGCCTTCGTACTTGAGGAGAACCTCGGTGGCTTCGACGATTTCTTCTGTGCGGGTGCCAATTTCGTCAATCTTTTCTTTGAGAGCGGGTATGGCTTCGGCCAAATCGAGGATGTTCAATTGTGGACGAAGCACCAAATCGCTCAGTTTGCATCCGTGCTTCAGTTCGGAGGAATCTCGCGAAGCGAGAAAATTATTGATATTTGCCGGTTTGATCGGGTAGTCTTTGATGAAAGAAGTGAGCTCGTTTTGTTTCTCAATTTTGGTTTGTAGCTGATGGAATCGGTTGTTTGTTGCCAATCCGATCTCAAATCCTTTTGAAGTAAGGCGCACGTCTGCGTCGTCCTGACGAAGAAGGAGACGATATTCGGCCCGCGAAGTGAACATACGGTAGGGCTCATCGACCCCTTTGGTAACTAAATCGTCGATGAGAACGCCAATGTATGCTTCATTGCGGGCGAGGGTAAATTCGTTTCCGCCGACGCAATTGATGTGTGCATTGATCCCTGCAATGAGACCTTGTCCGCCAGCTTCCTCGTATCCTGTGGTTCCGTTTATCTGTCCGGCAAAGAAAAGGTTCTTGATTCTTTTCGTTTCCAGCGTGTGTTTAAGCTGTGTTGGGTCGAAGAAATCGTACTCGATGGCGTAGCCCGGACGGAAGAGCTGTGCATTTTCCAATCCGAGGATGGTATGTATGGCTGCAATCTGAACCTGGAGTGGGAGTGAGGACGAAAAACCATTCAAATAGTATTCCTGTGAATCGACTCCTTCGGGTTCCAGGAATAATTGGTGCGAAATTTTGTCGGCAAAAGTGACTATTTTGGTCTCGATGCTGGGGCAATAACGTGGTCCGATGCTTTGAATTTGTCCGTTGAAGAGGGGCGAATCTTTCAATCCTTTGCGTAGCTCGTCGTGCGTGATTTGATTGGTGTTGGTGATCCAGCAACTTTCTTGCTTCAATTCGCGTTTGGATTCTTCGAGAAAAGAAAATTTATGGAAGTCGGTTTCGCCCTTTTGTTCGGTCATTTTGGAGAAATCGATGCTCCGACCATCGATTCGGCAGGGGGTTCCGGTCTTCATTCTGTCGGTAGAAAAGCCGATGGATTTGAGTTGTTCGGTAATTCCGAAGGATGCCGGCTCGGAAATCCGGCCTCCGACAAGTTGGTTTTTGCCGAAATGCATGAGTCCGCCAAGGAAAGTACCTGCGGTGAGGACTACCGATTTTGCACGAAAATGAATGCCAAGGGCGGATTTTAGTCCGGTAACTTCGCCGTTTTCGATCACTAATTCTTTGACGGTATCTTGCCAAACAAAGAGATTGGGGGTATTGGTAATGGTTTTTATCCAATGTTGGATGAACTGTTGGCGGTCGCTTTGGGAGCGGGGACTCCACATGGCGGGTCCTTTGGAGCGATTGAGCATGCGAAACTGGATGGCGGAACGGTCGGTGACGATTCCCATCTGGCCTCCGAGCGCATCAATTTCGCGTACAATTTGTCCTTTGGCGATTCCGCCTACAGCGGGATTGCAACTCATCTGTCCGATTTTGTTCATGTCCATCGTGATGAGGAGAGTTTTTGAGCCCATGTTGGCGGCTGCACAGGCGGCTTCGTTTCCGGCATGACCGGCGCCGATAACGATTACATCGTATTTAAAATCCATTATTTGTAATTATCTGGTGTAAATTATCTGTTATTAATTGGCAAAGGAAAGGTTGTATTTGGTTGAAATTTCCTTGTTGTTTTTATTATAATTCAACCCACTTCGGGGTTGTTGGCTTAGCATTTCATCGGTGCCCCCGGTAAGCAAAGCGAAACCGGGGGTTATTCACATTAAACTCCTCCGGAGTTTTGGCTCATCGGTGGGAGTTAGTTTGTTGAAAAAGGCTAACTGTTTCTCTGCGATTTTACCTTTTGTTTGCAAAAGTGCATCTATAACACGGAGTAAATGCCTAATGTTTTGGGTTGCAAAGTTATAAAATTGTAAGGACTTCTGCGTTATTGAGTCCGAAGAAAGTGGGGAGTGGGCTTGTTGGTTTCGGGTTGTTGGGCTTGAAAAATTGATGTCGGGGCTTCAGGTCCGGAGGTTTTGGTGCACGAAATGGGATGGCGGATGGTAGGTGTTCAAGATTTTTTGCCTGTAAAATAGTGGTGCGTGGTTAGTTTGAAGTGGTGCGCGCTGTGTTTGAAGTTGTGCATGCCTACTTTGAAGTGGTACGCGCTAACTATGAAGTGATGTGTGCCTACTTTGAAGTTGTGCGTGCTAACTATGAAGTGATGTATGTCTATTTTGAAGTGGTGCGCGCTAACTATGAAGTGATGTATGCCTACTATGTTAATGGTAGTGGCTACTTTGTTAATGCGAGTGCTAATTCTGAATATGTTTTAAGATAATGTGTTAATGTATATGTCTACTTTATTGATTGCTGTGCTATATTTTAGTGTGTTTTAACTTACTTTGTTAAAATAGCTACCTATTTTGTAAATGTAACTACAATATTTAAAAATATTTTTAACTTTTTCTGCTTTTGTGCGTGCTTAGTTTGAAAGTGTGAGTGGTTTGTGTAAGGTGTAAGGGTGTAAAGTGTAGGGGGGAAGGTGTAATGGTGTAGGTGTAAGGTGTAATGGTGTAGGGTTTAGGGATGTAATTGTGTAGGGTGGAAGGTTTATGGTTGTAATTGTGTGGGTAGGTGAAGGGGGATTATTCAAATTTTGGATTAATGTATTTGCGTTGATTTGTGGAATTTGTGTTGTTTGCGTTCAAAAAAGGAGTGCTGGCAACGTAAACAGGTCGCTCCTCCGGAGCTTAGGGGATTTGGAATCTGCATTTTCTACAAACAGAATGCTCCTATGGAGCTAATCTTTCATTTCGAAAAAAATACACTCTAAGATATACATAATCAACAAAAGCTCCTAGGAGCTTTTGTTATCCTAAATTATGGGTATTTAGCAAACGGTAATCACCTATACAGCTTATATTCTTTATTTTATAGAACATGTAAGAGCATACAAGGCACAAACATAACTCCGGAGGAGTGTTCTGTTTGTAGAATAAACCCATAATAAATCAATTAGCTCCGGAGGAGCGACCTGTATCGAATGTATGCAAACAAGTGACACAAATTCTCGCAAACAAGACCTATCAAACAAAATATCCTTTTTGATTTGAAAATAATGAATTTGCGTTGATTTGCGGAATTTGTGTTGTTTGTGTTCAAAAGAAGAGCATTGAAAGTGCAAACAGGTCGCTCCTCCGGAGCTTAGGGCTTATTGTTTGTGAATGTTTTCTACAAACAGAATGCTCCTCCGGAGCTAATTATGTTCTGTAAAATCAGTGTGTTCAGTGTGCCTAATTGATCGATATTTATTTTGAATTAATGAATTTGCGTTGATTTGTGGGATTTGTGTTGTTTGTGTTCAAAAAAGGAGTGTTGGCAACGGAAACAGATCGCTCCTATATTTGTGCCATATGACATAGAATATGAATGATTATCAAAAATGTTCTTTGAAATTTTGTTATAATAGATGATATTTAGATCTTTGCAGTAGCCGTATGAAGTGAAGGCGAGCGAAGCGAAGCCGAAACAGAATGCTCCTACGGAGCCTGGATATTGATTGTTCGAACGCAAATGACGCCAATTTTCGCAAATAAGACTTCTGATCTTATTCAAAATGATTGTCGGTAAAAGATTTTAAAAGATATCTAACTCTATGATTGGAATTATTGAACGTATGTAATTCTTTTTCAACCACGAATTACACAAATTTGCACGAATGATTGGTTGACACAGGGTGGTAGCAAAGAGAGTATTTGTGGAAATTCGTGTCATTCCTAGTTCTTCATTTTTCATTCAACAAAATTTGCGTTGATTTGTGGAATTTGCGTTGTTTGTGTTCTAAAAAGGAGTGCTGGCAACGTAAACAGGTCGCTCCTCCGGAGCTAATCATTTTCTGTATAATCAGTGTATTCAGTGTGCCTAATTGATCGACATTGATTTTGGATTAATGAATTTGCGTTGATTTGTAGAATTTGTGTTGTTTGCGTTCAAAAAATAGCGTTCAAAATGAGGCAATAAAAAAACCACGCTAAGGGGTGTTGGCGTGGTTTGGTGTGCTGGGGAGCGATGTGTTTTAGCTGCGTTTATAGGTGAATTTTAGACCGGATATTGACCGATACTGAACGCTTGTGGCTCCGAAGACGGATTTGATGTAGTTTTTTACATCAGAGGCAACGTCTACAAGCCCGGTGGTGGGTTTGTCCATGAGCTCATCGCGTTCGTTGCGAGTATTGTTTTCGAGTATTTCGGAATCGATAACTGCTTTATTCTTAAGCGCCAGTTCGATTTGATAGGCGTCTAATGGTTCTACTTTTAAATCGGCCTCGTTGGGTTTATAATCGGATGTCTTTTTGAGAAGACTGACGAGTTTCTGAAAATTATCAACCTGATCGTCGTAGCCGAGTTGGCTGGCGGAGTGGGTTTCTTCAGGTGTCTGACCTTCGGCGGCGAGCTTTTCCTTGGATTTGAGTGGAGTGGCTCTTTCGCCTTTAATTTTACGAACCAGGCTTTTGACGGATTCGTCGGTTTGCTCGCTGGTTGTGCTGGCAATAACTGCATTTTGGATGCGTGTGGCCAGTGCACCGAGTGGTGCAAAAGCGACTTTTCGTTGGTTGCGTGCTGTTGTGAGATCCGAGAAGGCGTCGTCAAGCGCTTTTTGAGATGCTTGCATTACGGCGAGTTGGCTGCTGAGTGCTGTAACTTTTAGCAGCGGATTGGCTGGGTTGTAGCTTGTACCAAGGCCAATGGCATGCGAAGTGAGTTTGTCGAAGTTGGTAATATTAGGAATAGTACCGGTTCCATCTGAAGTAATCATGACTTTCATTGTTTTTAATTAGTATTTTGGTTTTTTCTGCGTCAACACTGCATTCAACTATTAATGGTCTAGTTGGTTGTGCGGTTAATTAACACGGAGCAAAAATAGAAAATGTTTTTTTTATTTGCAATAGGTATTCTTTGTGTTTTAAAGAAATTTAAGTATTCAATATTTTGGTCTATAGTTGTTTGATTAGCCTGTGAGGGTCAAAAAATGTGTTATAGGCTATTTAGACTAATTGTGGTAATAAATACGTTATTTTACGTATTAATGTTATTTAACTTGTGAAACTGATTTAATTGGGTAAACTGATAAGGGACGGGTGGGTAAAAAGGAAAGTTTATGGAGGGGAGAAGGGAAAGTCCGGCTACGTGGTGGCCGGACTTTTTTGTTGGGTGTGGGAAGATGATGAGTGTATGAGGAATAAAGATTCTTTTGAAAAATAACATTGTGTGACGTATAGTCTTTGATTTATAGTCGACAAATACAGATATTTGCACAGTAGAAATAAAAAAGTTAATGTGTTTGTTGTTAGTTTAGAGGTTAATGTGTAGTTTTGTGTGTCAAAAATATTTCCATCGCCTCTTCAATTTATAAATATGCTTCAAACAGGTCTTTATGAGCAACTGATTACTAAACTAGTTGCATCTAAATTGAATAATTTAGATAGAAATACGTATTTTATTAAAGAGACCTATATTGATAGAAGTGAAGCATCAAGAGTTTTATCACAGTACTTAATCAAAATTATTCAGCTAGCTCTAAGTTTGATTTCAGGTGACGATAGTATTGAAAAACAAATTGAAATCTCAAATAAGATAATAAAGTTACTGCGAGATGAATTAAATGAAGATGATTTTCAAGAAGATTTAATAGACACTCAAGCAAAAATACTAACTGCTATTTTAAATAAAATTGATTCAGGAATCTCCGATTTTGATAAGTATTTAAAAGAAATAACACCATATACTAGGCTAACTCAGAGTGAACTTTTTACAGGAAATAATGCTGGAATTTCGTTAGATAGCGAGATTCGAAAGGAGATACTTTCGTCTAACAAAATATGTTTTTTGGTTTCTTTTATAAAATGGTCAGGTATAGTTATCTTTCAAAAGGAGTTGATTGAGTTTACCGAAAAAGGTGGGCATTTACTGGTGATAACAACATCCTATATGGGTGCTACCGATCTAAAAGCAGTAGAATTTCTATCAAGTTTAAAGAATACAGAAATCAAAGTTTCTTATAATACAGAGAGTGAACGTTTACATGCTAAGGCATATTTGTTTATAAGAGATACTGGCTTTGATACAGGGTATATTGGCTCTTCAAACATGTCTCGTTCGGCGTTGACAAATGGATTAGAGTGGAATCTGAAAGTCACGACAAAAGAGGTTGCTCATATAATTGATAAATTTAAAAAAACGTTCGAAACCTATTGGCAAGATAAAGATTTTGAGTTATTTGAAAAAGGGAAACATTCAGAGAAACTTAGAATTGCATTAAAAAAGAGAAGAGTTTTGATCGAAATTCTCCTTCGATGTATTTTGACATCAAGCCTTTTCCTTTTCAAAAAGAAATACTAGAGAAATTAGATGTTGAACGAAATGTTCATAAAAGATTCAAGAATTTAATTGTTGCTGCAACAGGAACAGGAAAAACTGTTATTTCTGCTTTTGATTTTAAAAATTTACGAAAGGAAAATCCAACAGCAAAACTTTTGTTTGTTGCACATAGAAAAGAAATACTCCAACAAGCTCAAAGCACTTTTCAAGGCGTTCTACGAGATAATAATTTTGGAGAGTTATGGGTCGATGGTATTGAACCTGAAAAATATAACTGTGTATTTGCTTCTGTTCAGACACTAAATAACAGGATTTCTGAATTGAGTTTATCAGAATCTTTTTATGATTTTATCATAGTTGATGAAGTTCATCACATTTCTGCGAAAACTTATCGTCCAATTCTGGAAAGATTTAAACCAAAGATTCTTTTGGGGCTGACTGCTACACCAGAACGCACGGATGGAGATGATATTTTAAAAGATTTTTGTGATATTATAGCTGCTGAAATTAGATTACCTGAAGCCTTAAATAGAAAGCTGCTTTGTCCATTTCAATATTTTGGAATTACTGATAGCATTGATTTATCAAATTCAACCTGGCAAAATGGGAGGTATTTGCCAAGTGAATTGACTAAAATATATACCCAGAGCGATAATCGGGTAGGAGAGATATTGTCGAATTTAAATAAATATTTGAATGACATAAATGCTGTCAGAGCATTGTGTTTTTGTGTTACACAAGAACATGCGCAATATATGGCTGAGAAGTTCATTCTTGCGGGATTAAATTCTGATTATTTGGTTAGCAGTAGAGGTGATTTAAGAGAAGATATAAGAGTGAAGTTTCAAAACAAAGAGATAAATTATCTTTTTGTTGTTGATATATTTAATGAAGGTGTTGATATTCCTGAAATTGATACAGTTTTATTTCTTCGACCAACAGAGAGTTTGACTGTTTTTTTGCAGCAACTTGGTCGTGGACTTCGATTGGCTGATGGAAAAGAATGCCTAACAGTCTTAGATTTTGTAGGAAACTCAAGACCTGAGTATGATTTTGAAGGTAAATTTCGTGCATTAGTAGGTAAGACAAATACTTCGATAAGTAAAGAAATTGAAGATGAGTTTCCTCATTTACCACTTGGATGTTCGATAATCTTAGAGAAGAAAGCAAAGCGTTTTATTCTTGATAATATTCAAAAGGCTACAGCATTTAATATCAATCAACTTTTGGATAAAATCAGGAGTTATCGTTATCAAACAGATTTGCCTTTGAGTTTGAAAAATTTTTCAAACTTTTATCATATTCCGTTAGAATTGATTTATAAGAAAGGTAATTGGAAAAGACTTTGTGCAACGGCACAACAAATAGGAAATTATCCAACGACAAATGAAAATGAAATATATAGAGCTATAAGTAAGAAATGGCTCTCCTGTAGTTCTACTTCTTATTTTGAATTTATTCTGTCTTTGGCAAAGAAAAATTTCGAATTCAATATTAAGGACTTAAATGAGATTGAGCAAACTATGTGTCTAATGTTGTATTACGATATTTGGCAAGATGCAGGTAGTTTTAAATCTCTTGAGGAAAGTCTCAAATTTATAGGGAAAAATCAGGTTTTAGTTGAAGAAATAATCGAATTGCTTGAATTATTACTTGACAAAATAGATTTTCTTGAAAAAGAAATAGATCTACCATTTAAACAGCCACTTAAAATTCATAGTAGATACACAAGAGAGCAAATTTTAGCTGCATTTGGATTTAGTACTTTTAATAAAAAGTCTTCAAATAGAGAAGGGTATGCAGAAAGCAAAATTTTGAATGCAGAGGTGCTATTTATTGATTTGACAAAATCAGAGAAAGATTTTTCACCCACAACTATGTATGAAGATTACGCTATTAGTGAATCTTTATTTCATTGGCAAAGTCAGAATGCATCCAAACCTGATAAAGGTAAAGGGTTATCGTATATTAAACACAGAGAGCAAAGTAAAAAAATTCTACTTTTTGTAAGGGAGCGTAACAAAGATGAGTACAATAACACAATGTCTTATGTATTCATTGGAGAAGGTAAATATGTTGAACATTATGGATCAAAACCAATGAGTATAACCTGGAAATTAGCAGAACCGTTACCACCATACTTATGGAAAGAATCGGCAAAAATGGCTATAGGATAATTTTTAAAAGTTAGTAAATGAGTCAGATTGAATTTGAAAATAGAAAATTCAAAATACGAGATGTCAATGTGCGTAATGAAGGGATAAAAGCTATTTCGCCCGATGATTATTCATTGAAAGTTTCTTCTGTATTAAAAAGCAAAACTATTTCAGCAGCTATTGAGAGTAATTTTATTGCTTTTGAAAACAAATCCATTCTGCTCCCCGATAAGTTTCTACCATCTCCAGAATTTCTGGATTATCATTATCAGCATATCTTCAGAAAATAAAACAGAGTTAATGACTTTGTTAGCACTCAGCAGTCCTCAATTTTTTGTAATTGATTTTCAATTCAACTAGTCGAATTGAAAATCAAATGTACTGTCATTTGTTCCCATTATCCCCCAGTTGCGCTTCGCTTACTGGGGGTTATGTATATTTAGCCACTCCGTGGCAAAGAACTCATTCTAGTATTTTCCAAATACATATACAATCATTTTTCAAAATAGAAGGGCTATGAATAGTAAAAAAATAGTTAGCTTACTCTGTTGTATTGTACCTTAACCTTTTGTTCCGAATTCCGGTTTTTTAGCCAGTCCTCCCGCTGTTGTGATGTGTTTGGATGAATGGTTGTGCGAAAAAGTGCAGTAAAAACCGTTTTATCTTGCATTTACCCTGAAATTTCGTCCCCCAAGGGGGTATATCCCAAAAATTCAAAAAAATTTTCTCTCTCTTCGAGAGAGAAAACGAGAGTAAGAAACCCCCGGGCGGGCGGCTCTCTGCTGTTTGTTTTGAGAAAACGGGCTTTCCCGTGACAAATGATGGGTTCAGGTGAAAATGGGTCTGAAAAACGGCTTATTTTGGGCGTTAATGAAAAGCCAATCTCCCGTTTGTATTCCAAGGAAGGTGTTTCGGAGGTTTTGAGGAATGCGGGTTTTCAGTTTTCGGCTGTTTTTTATCTGCATCGATTGGCTGGAATATTGATTTGGTAGTGAACAAAACGGGGATTTTGAAGTTATAATCACAACTGATATAAACCAATTGGGATAAAATCTGAGATAATGAATACTTGTACTGAAAATTTGGAAAATGACCATGTGTATGTTCTGAGACTGACGGATGT
>Ga0302206_1000727_pt1 | contig 12639 bp, 13 predicted proteins | sample II_Fen_E2_1_FD_194581 | JGI IMG/M metagenome (GOLD analysis project Ga0302206, IMG submission 194581) | Peat permafrost microbial communities from Stordalen Mire near Abisko, Sweden - II_Fen_E2_1 | ecosystem: Environmental > Terrestrial > Soil > Wetlands > Permafrost | place: Sweden: Abisko...
AAATTCTTTCTATTATTTCACCAATATTAAAATTAAAATATATTATGTTATGTGGTTCATCATATTGAAATATAATTTCGTTACCTTTAACAACACATTTTGAATTATTATACTTAGGTATTATTATAACTCTACCATTTTTTATATATTCTTTTACAAATTCTTCGGGTGTAACGGGTATTTTTTCACTTGAATCTAAATGTAATAAATTTCGTATTTCATCTACATTAGAACCTAACCACTTAACTAATTCTTCATAATTTGGACCTCTTAGTTTATCTAATAAACTTTCGTTAAATTGTTTAAATTTTTTAATCATTATTATTTAAATATTTTTTCGGTATTTTCTCAGTCATAAGAGCATGTTCTAATTCATTTCTTTCTTCTTTTTCTTGAATATCCATATAATCTTCAATGAGTTTAATCATTTTCACACCCTTATCTTTTGCTATATTAAGTGGTCTATTTCTCATGCAGAATACATCTGCACCATTATCTAATAATAATTTAGTAATATCATATACATTTAAACTAACTGCATTTCTTAAACAAACATCTTCATTAGTATGAACATTTGCACCTTTGTATAATAAAAACTTAGTAAGGTCGTAATTTACACTTTCAACAGCAAACATTAATGCTGAATCATCATCAGCATGTATATCAGCACCATTATTTAATGCATATGTTATACCTGGTATATAATTCATAGCAACAGTAAAATTAAATACATTTTTTATATCAGAAACATTTTCTTTAATAAAATTAAAAAGTGTTTCACTATCCATATCTAATATTCTTATCATACGTCTAAAATCACTTATCCAATCATCTAAATTTACACCTCTTTCTATTGCATTAATAATACCGATTTTGAAATTATTATTAATTGATTTTTGTAGCAATATATTTAAACCTAATTTAGAATAATTTTTTAATATTTCTTCATCTGTTGGTCCTTTTAATTTATCTAAAATACTTTCATTAACACCAGATTCTGTTTCCATATAAAAATCAAAATCTATTTTCTTTTCATCTTCATCCATATCTGCATATTTATATAGAAATTTTAAATAATCTTCATCTATATCAAAATAACCTTCATTATCTATTTCAGCTAACCCTGAATCTATATTACCCTGTGTTAGTATTCCACCATTATCCAATAGACATTTAATAACATCCGTATTACCTGTTGCAACAGCATCTGACATAATTTCTTCTTCATCTTCTATTATATTATATCCGTTTTCAATTGCAGTTTTTATCCCATTTAAATATCCAGTTTCAACAGATTTTCTAATTAAATCACTTGGTGATAAATTAGAAAGATTTTTCATTACTTCTTCTTCGGTTGGTCCTTTTAAATTATTTAATACACCTTCATTAAGGTATTGTTTATAATTCTTTATCATTTTATTTAGATTCTATTTTATATATTTCTGCTCTTTCTGAATAACATCCATTAGATGTACCAAACCAACGAATAACAACATATCCTTTAGCTGTTGCAAGTTTATAGAACGTCCAAGTAAATGACTCATCAATTCTGTCATACGCACCCATTGAATCAGTATCATTAGTTACTTCTTTTGCTTGTAGTATTGGTGAACCAACTAAATCTTTTAAATCACCGTTAATATCGTCTATTGTTACATATTCACCACAATCTTGTGCATGATACATAGTATAATAGTCATTATCAATTGTTTCGAAATTTATAACATCATCACCATCTTGTTCAACACTAAAAAATGTTTTTCCTAAGAATGATTCAATACTAACTCTATCACCATAATTTTCATTTAAAAAATCATTATATTTCTTCATTATTTAATATGTTTTTTTAATAGTTCCGCAATATTATCATAAAAATGTGCTTCCGCAAGTATAACCATATCTTCATCTGCTTTTGCACCTAATTTTAATAAAAATTCTGCAATTTTATATTTACCTAATCCAGCACAGATTCTTAATGCAGCATTATTATCGCTTTTAATATCAATACCCATATCAACTAATTTTTTAATCATGTATGTATTATCTTTACTTACACAAAGCATTAATAATTTACTATTTATATTTTCATCCAATGTATTATCATTTATTAAGATATCAAGTAATTCTTCGTTTCCATTATTTTCAATAGCTTTTTTTAAATGTTCGAAGTTAGGTTTAGCACCATGATCTATTGCATACTGTACACCAGTAAGCATTCCATTATTACAAGCTGCATTTAATAATCTATCGGGTCTATCTTTTAACTGATTTATAACATCATCTTCACTTGGACCGGTTAATTTATCTAATACACCTTCATTTATATATTCATTGAATTTCTTAATCATTTTAGTGATTATATTTTCTTTTATATATAAAAAACGAGGAATAAAAAATATATCCCTCGTTTTAAACCTTCATGTTTTATTAATTTAAATTTTTATATTTCTTAATCATTATTTGGATCACTATTATATTTTAAATTAGAAGAATTTCTTATATCCTTTAGTTTAGTTGTTATTTCATCATAACCCATAGAATTTGCTAAAAAAATACAATCCGAATTTGGTTTTAAATTATTTTTCAATAGAATATCAAGTATATCAAATTTTTCATAATCAATTGCTACAAAAATTAATTCACCACCTGTAATATCATCAATAGATACACCTTTATCAAATATTGTTTTAATTGTTTCTACATTGTCATTTTTTATTAATGATGATAACACGTTAAATTGTTCATCACCATAACTTTTTAGTGCATTATTAATTATTTCATCTTCACTTGGTCCTGTTAATTTATCTAACATTCCTTCATTTATAAATTCTTTAAATTTTTTAATCATCTATTTAGGTATTTTTTTATTAATTCATTTAATTTTCCACTTGTGTATACACCACGATTCATATAAGAACCAATATTATCTATTAATTTAATATCGAAACCATTTTCTAAAAAATATTTAGACACTTCATATGATCTTTCATATAATGCACTTTTTAAATATTTTTCTTTATCATCGCTGTTTTTAACGATATTATAATTTTCATTTAAAAATTCAACAATATTTAAACGGTCTTGTTTAATTGCTTGTCTAAATGCATAGTTATCACTTGAATAAACATCAGAACCTTTACTTATTAAATATTTAAGTGCTTCTAAATTACCACCTTCTGCTGCATATCTTAATGGGTAATCACCTTCTGAACGTGGATTTGCACCGTGTTCTATTAAATAATCAGCAAGTTCAAATTCATTATTATCACACGCATCTCTAAACACCCTATTAAAATCAGCATTAACATTTGCACCATGTTCTATTAAATATTTAATCATTTCTATATTATTATTTTCAGATGCTTTTAATAATGAATATTCATCATCATAATGAACATTAGCACCACCGTCAATTGAAAGTTTAACTAATTCAAAATCATTATCTTGTACTGCTATTTTTAATAATTTTTCAGGGTGTGTTTTCAATATTTCTTCTTTTGTTGGACCAGACATTTTATCTAAAATATTTTCATTTAAAAATTGATTGAATTTCTTAATCATTATAATAATTTTATATTTTTCTTATATATAAAAAAAGAAGAATAAAATATTCTTCTTTAATTAATAAACGTGCCATTCTGTACTATCAATAGCATCACCTATTTTAGGTGTATATAAATTACAACAACCATCATCCCAAACTTTAGATTGAACTTTTGTATTTTCACAATAATCATGTTCATAATAGTGACAGTCGTGACATCGAAATTTACTTTCATACATTTCCATGTAGTATACTTCGGGTGATTTTAACCGTTTAATAGTTTCAGATGTTGTTGGTTTTTGTTCGTAATTATTATCAAGATGATAATTTTCGAATGTATAAATATTTTTTGACATATATAAATGATTGTTTTTTCTATATATTATCAGCTTTTATATGAATTTAATATTTTTTCTATATCATAATGTTCATTTGTATGCGCATACTCAGCAGCACCCATCAATGCACGATTATCAAACTTATAACGTTTTAGTACATTATATAATATTTTTTTATTTCCCTTTGCACTTATTACATTTAATGGATAGTCAGCATTTATATGTATATTGGCACCATACTCCATTAATAAATCAAATAATTCTTCATATCCATTTTCAGCAGCATCACATATTGCATATTCTTCTAAAGCATGTACATTAGCACCGTGTTCAAGATAAAATTTAACTAACCCAATTTCATTATGATTAACTGCAATTCTAAATAATTTTTCATTATTATCATGGAAATCAGCACCCCTTTCTATCGAAATTTTTATACCTGGTAAAAAATTATTATCCAATGATTTCATTAACATTGTATATGGTTCTAATTTAGATAATCCATCTAATAATTCTTCCTTATTTGGTCCTGTTAGATGTTGTAAGACACCTTCATTGAATTGTTTATATTTCTTAATCATAATTTATTTAAATAATCTTTTTCTTTTATAGCATTTATCATATCAGTAGCAAATCCACTAAGTTTATATTTTCTTACTTGATTAAGTATTTCACCGTTTCTTGCATATATATCTGCACCATATTCTAATAATAATTTAATAGTAGATGTTCTTGCTTCCAAAACAGCATTAAGTAATGCTTCATCATTATTATAATGAATATCAACATTACTTGAAGTTAATAATAAATTAATTATTTTATTTGAACCTGATTCACATGCTTTAACTAATACTTCATCATAGTTTAATCCACTTATATGTTTATATAATATCATTTCAAACGTTCTTACTAAATTATTAACAGCACAATATATTATTAAATCTTTAAAAATATTTATATTTGTTATTTTATTTATCATAATTTGTTTATATTCAATATTAGGATTTTTTTCAAATAACCTAATAATATCATAATAATCTACTTTATTAATATCATAAACATCTAAAAATTTTTCTAATAATTTCACATCTTCATAATCAAATATTATCATTCTTAATGCATCATAATCATCAGCACCCATTTTGATTGCTTTAATAATATATTCTACTGAACTAAATTTAATAGCAGATAAAAGTAAATTATCTTCATCTTTTTCTATAAAATAATGTTGTAATACTTCTTCTTTGGTTGGTCCTTTAAGTTTATCTAATAAACCTTCGTTAAGGAAGTGGTTATATTTTTTTATCATATTCTTATATATTTATATTTGTAAAAAAGTTTTTAAATTTAGAAACAAATCCTTGTTTTTCTTTCTTAATAGGGTGTTCGGTATAATATTTTAATAATTTCATAACAGATGGATTTTCATCTATCCAAGCATTTGCACCATGCGTGTTTCTTATTTCATTAACTTCTGCACCATTTTTCAATAATAATTCCAATGTTTTTGGATAATTATGTGTAGCACACGTTTTTGCAACATTATTTATATCCCATTGTTTAAATTTATTTAAATCAAAATGTGATACTATATCATACTTATCGCTATCATTTACTTTATTATTACTTATTACCCTAAATAAAAGTCCTTCATCACTATTTATATCGAATCCCTTTTCAATTGCATCAATCATACCATACCCAAATCCCATACTAAGTGAATGTAGAAATAAATTTTTTGGGGTTAATCCATTTAACCCTTTATCTTTATATATATCTTCAATACTTGGACCTTTCATTTTATCTAATAGACCTTCGTTAACTTCATTTTTTATTAATTTTATTATATCTTCACGATTTTTCTTTCTTAAAAAATCAATTGTACCTGGATATATTATTTTATTATTTAATTTAACACCATGTTTTTTGTAATTATTAATTAATATTTTAATTGATTCATAATCCCCTTTTCTTATAAATCTATTTACATTATCACTATATGCATGTATAAAATTTCCACCGTTATTATCAAATATTTTAATTATGTCATAATCATTACTATTAATTGCAGTATTAGCTGATTTAATAAAACTTATTTTTATTGAATTCGGAAAATTATCAAATATTTCTTTTCTTGTTGGTCCTACCATTTTATCTAATAAACCTTCATCTAATGAATCTTTATTTTCTTCGTACCATTTATCTACCCATTTATTACTTTGTCCATGAACACCTTTATATGGTCTCCAAGGTTTACTTACATCTTTAGTAACATTATCAAGAATATATTTATTTATTAAAATTACAATTCTTTCTCGTTCTCGTTGTCTTTCTTTATTTTCACTTCGTAACATCGTAAATCTAATAATAAGACTATATTGTTCATATGTTAAAATAACTTTATCTAATATATGTTTTATCGTATCTAAATCACCATATTCACCTAATAATTGTAAGAAGGTTTCATTTTTTATGTTTGCACCAAAATCAACTAATAATTTAACATATTCAAAACATTTATTACGAATTGCAAAACATACTAATGTTTTATCTTTAAATTTGTTTCCATTATATGTTTTTTCAGTATCTGCACCATATTCCAATGCTTTTCTAAACATTTCTATATCATTAGAAAAAAAACTTTGTTCCAACACGGATGTTGGATTAGTCTTTAATGCTTTTAATTCACTTGGACCTTTTAAACTTTGAAGAACACCTTCTTTTAAATATTGGTTATACTTTTTTATCATTATGATAAAATATTTTTCTTTTATATATAAAATAAAAGAAGAAGAATTTAATATTATTCTTCTTTTATATCTTTTAGTATTTGTTTAGTATTAGTTGTTCCATAATATTTCTTAAAATTAGTGTTTAATACTTTATTAATTATCCAAAGTACTTCTTTTTCTTCAATAGTATTCACCATATAATATATATCGTATATTATTGTAACTATCCAATCAGTTATATGAATATTATCACTATCCGTTGTTACGTATATAATTTCTTTACCATCATAATAATATAAATTTTTTGGGTATTTTTTTAATTTTAAAATTTCATAGTCTTTACTGAAAACATTTTTTACAAATTCTTCTACTGTTTTGGGTAAGTTTAACAAATCTTTTAAATAAGTAAATATTTCACTTTTATCAGTTCTTGAATTTGTTAACTTTAATGCAGAAAAATTTTTATATGTAGGATCAGCACCTCTTTCTATTGCTAATTTAACACCCTTTAACAGTTTTGCTTTACATGCAGCTAATAACATTTCATTTGGTTCTAATGTAGTAATATAACTTAATATTTCTTCTTCTGTCGGTCCTTTTAAATGTTGAAGAACACCTTCATTTAAAAATTGATTATATTTCTTTATCATTCTACGTTATATTTTTTCACTGGTAAATGTGTAACTAACAAATACTTTTTTAATAACATTCCAATAGCTTCCTTACCACCATCTGCTATTTCTATATATTTATTAATTTTATCTACATTAACAATATTATTTTTTATATAATTATTAAATAATAATTTAAACATTTTATAATCACAATACATTATTGCATCAAATAATAAATCTGTTTTAGAATCTACTTTAGTTATGCTACCACCATTTTCTAATATTAACTTTACTATTTCATAATGATTTTCTTGAACACTCATCATTAATCCCCTTGAATAATCACTATTAACATTAGCACCTAATTCTATTAAATATTTAGCTACTTCATAATGATTATTTTCACATGCATCTATAAAAGAATCATCAATAATTCTAACAATACTATTTCTATATTTTTTATTATATTCAGCACCATCTTTAACTGCTTTTTTAACACCATTTAAATAACCTATTATACAACATTTTATAAACATTTCAGTTTCGTTTTCAATTTCTGGATCATTTTCTAAAGATGTTGTAATTTCTTCTTCTGATGGTCCTTTTAAATGTTGAAGAACACCTTCATTTAATATTTCATTAACTTCTTTAAAGTTAGATAGTCTAAAAGATATATATCGTTCTTCATTAAAACCTAACCATTCATTTAAATTATTTTTTATTAAATATTCTTTTATACTACTATGAATATTATCATGTATTTCATAAAAATTATATAATGTAAAATATAATTCATTTTTTATTACTATATAAAAATCATTTGGTAGCATTGAGTATATTATAACTTCACCTTTTTTAACTAATGCATGATAAAATTTATCACTATAATTTTTAACTAATATCGTTTTTAATTCACATCCACTAAAATAATCTTCTAAATATTCTTGGTATGTATCAGGTAATCCAATTAAAGAAAAAACATAATCTAATAATGGTTTTGCTTTTTTATTCCAATGTACTAAAGTTTTTAATATGTTTACTATTTGATAATTTTTATAACTTATATCTGCACCATTTTCTATACATTTTCTTAATTCTGATATTAACATTAAATCAGCACAAAGAAGCATTTTATCATTAATGTTTATATTTTTAATTTTTGAAAAAATATAAGAGTTAGATAATTTTAATTTGGTTTTAATATCATTAATATCAAAACGATTATCACCAGTTTCAACAATTTTTGTTAAAATATCTTGAATCTCATCTTCAAATTCTTCTCTACATAATTCAGAATAACCTAAACTATAACATACTGTAATAAAATCTTTGAATTTTAATTTACCTGTTTTATAAGATTCTTTTAATTCATCAAATGTAAATGGTTCAATTTTTAGTTTTTTAGTTTTATTAATATATTCATAAATTGTCATTCTTCCATCTAAGAATTTTTGCTTATAATATTTTTTAATATCTTCGTTATTTGGTCCTGTTAAATGTTGAAGAACACCTTCTTTTATACCAATACCTAATAAGTATTCTATTATATCTTTTTTATTTAATTTTTTAGCATATCTTAATAATGAATTACCAACCCAATATATATCAAAACATCCTAATTTAACTATTTTTTTAATATTTTTAATTTCATCATTTATAATAAATTCTTTCATTAAATTTTCACTAACTGAAAATCCTTCAACATTATTTGCTATAAATTCAAATATTTCATAATTATTATAAAATAAATCTTTTATTACATCATAATTTAATTGAGCACCATGATTTAATGAATATTTTATCAAATATTTATTATTTTTTAATAAACCATAAACTAATAAATCATCATTACTTATTTTTGATATTATTTCATCATCTGTATAATTCATTATTTCAAATAGTTTATATAAATCACTTTTAAATAATCTATTAATTTTAGCACCATTTTTTAATGCTAACTCAACACCTTTTTTAATTTTATTACTTAAAGAAAAATTTAATAGTTCTTGTGGTTTATCTTTTAAGTTATTAATTATATCATCTTCTGTTAGTCCTGATAATTTATCTAAGACACCTTCATAAATATATCTTTCTGTTTTATCTTTTAATAAGTTATAAATATCAGTGAAACCTAATTCCTTTGATCTCCTAACTAAATTTAAATAACACTTATCTATATCCCCACCGAATTCTATTAATAATTTTACCATTTCATAATTACCGTTAATAACTGATTTAACTATACAATCACCACTTAAATAATTTGGATTTGCACCATGTTCTAACATTACCCTTACTACATCAACTTTATTTTCATTTACACAATCTCTAAAAATTCTATAATTGTTTTCTAATAATGTATTTAATAAAATTGGATATTTATCTAATATTATTTTTAATCCTTTTCCATAATTATTTTCAATAAAAATATCCCTTTTTTTCCAAGGATCTAAATCTTTAGTGTTTTCTTCTAACTCTTCTTCACTTGGTCCTTTTAAATAATCATTTAATCCTTCTTTAATATTTGTTTTTTTATCTATGAAATCTTGTATTAATTTTTTTGTTTCATCGGTTTTACAAAAATTTATAACACTGTTTAATCTTTCATCTATTGGATAATCATATTCTTTTAATAAATATTTAATAATTTTTATTCTTTCTTTAAAACATGCAATTTGTAATATAGCATACCAATCTAATTTAAATAAATATTCTTTAATAGCGTATTTTACACCTGTTAAAAAATCATCATCAATTGATTTATTTATCAATGCACCAGGAGAAAGATTTTTTAAATTTTTAAAATATTCTTTTTCTGATGGTCCATTAAGTTTATCTAATAATCCTTCGTTTATAAATAAATCTGCGATTTCTAATTCATTATATTTAATACATTTATCAAGATATTTTTCTTTATCTTCATCATAATATCCATTTTTTAATAATACCCTAACTGTGTTTATATCTTTTCTTAATATCGGATTCATTAAAAATACTTTATCTTTATTTGTTATGAAATAATCTTTTATTTTTACGTGCTTTTTAGATATATAATCTATTGTTTTCCAAGCACCTTCTAATATAGAATAATGTAATAATTTTCTTAAATCAAAGTCAGAAAATAATAATTTACCATCTAAATATTCAATAATATCAAAATAACCACATAAAGTAGTATAATGATATTCCCAATTACCTTCTCTTAATAATTCATTATATTCATAATCATAATCATCTAAATGTTCAACAACATATTTAACACCATCTAAAAATCCACTATCTAATGATGCGTGTAATATTTTATAAAGTGGTTTATTTTTTAAATTTACCCATGCTTCTTCAAATGTTGGACCTTTTAAATGTTGTAAAACACCTTCATTTATAAAGTTATTATATTTTTTTATCATATTCTTCTTTTTGATTCTAATTCATCAGGGAAAAACCATTTATGAATAGCATTTATCATATGGTAATCTTTCCATCCTAATTTTTCTTGTACAAATTTAGTTAATAATTTTTCACATTCTATTCTATTTAACCCATATATAGATTCTAATAATTTCCATATATAAGGATAACTCACAAAAAATATTAAAGTATCTGGTTGTTTTTTTATTAATAACTTACCATTTTTTTCCCAATAAATAGAATTACCAACATATATATTTTTATCATATTCAAATACTTTAATATCATTAAACATATGTAATAAAAAATCTTCTGGTGTTTCAGGAATTTTATCAATGTCAATATCATATTCATCATGTAGATATTTAATTACTATATCTTCACTTGGACCAGATAAACGTGACAATAAATTTTCAGAAAGAATATTATTATTAATATAATTATTATAATTGTATATCATGATCTTGCACGAATTTTTGTTTTTTATGCTATTATATATAAAAAAGGACAATTAAAAATACCTTTTAAACGATGAAATTAAATATATAATTAAAAATATTTTTTTGTGAAATATAATTCTGCAATAATAGCAATGTTTAAAAATGAGTCAATGGTTATAAAAGAATGGATTGAACATTACAAATGGCAAGGTATTGGACATATCTACCTTATTAACAATGATAGTTCAGATAATTTTTTACCTATAATCCAACCGTTTATTAATGAAGGATATATTACTTTATACGACTTACCCGAACCGTATCAACAAGAAAAAAATTATAATATCGTTTTCGATGAAGTAAGGAATGATATGGAATGGATTATATCAGTTGATATTGATGAATATTGGTTTGGAACAAAATGTACTTTGGATGAATACTTATTGAATGTTAATCCTAAATATGACAACATTTTAATTGATTGGGAAATGTTTGGTTCAAGTGGGTATGATAAACAACCAACTGAAATTAGAAAGTCGTTTATTAAAAGGAAAGATGTACCTGGTCTTAGGTCTGTTATTGATGAAGGTGCTTGGTGGAAAGTTATATCAAGATCATCAGAAGTTGGTAGATTATGTTTACATTTAAATAGACATATTACAGAAAAAAATCGTGAATGGGATCCTAATATACCATCACCTTGGACACAAATTCATAATGATTTTGAAAATGTTAGATTATTTCACTATCAAGTAATGTCAAAAGAATATTGGGAAAATGTCAAAATGGTAAGAGGTGATGCTTGGATGAATGAATTGAATGATTCAAGAAATTGGAAAATTTTTAACGAAAGGGATTTCAATGAAGTAACTGATACAACACTATCCAATTTAATAAAATATGGATATTAAAAATAAAAATAATTATGAAGTATAATTCCGCAATAATATCAATATTTAAAAATGAATCAATGGTAATAAAAGAATGGATTGAACATTATAAATGGCAAGGTGTAGAACACATTTACCTTTTAAATAATGATAGTTCAGATAATTTCTTACCAATACTACAACCGTATATCAATGATGGTTATATTACTTTATATAATTTTCCTGAACAATATCAGCAAGAAAAAAATTACAATATAGTTTTTGATAAAGTAAAAAATGATATAAAATGGGTTATTGTATGTGATATTGATGAATACTGGTTCGGTACAAAATGTACTTTAAATGAATACTTATTAATGATTAATTCATCGTTTAATAATGTATTAAGCAATTGGGAAATGTTTGGTTCTTGTGGATATATTAAACAACCATTAGAAATTAGAAAATCATTTATCAAGAAAAGGAAAGTTTCTGGTCTTAGTCAAGATAAAGGACAATTTTGGAAAGTTATATCAAGAGCATCAGAAGTTGGAAGATTGTGTATACATAATCATACACATGTTAATGAAATAAATATAACACAACAAAAAGCATCTTGGGTTTCTGTGATTAATGATTTTGAAAATGTTAGATTATTTCACTATCAAGTAATGTCAAAAGAATATTGGGAAAA
>Ga0302206_1000729_pt1 | contig 12614 bp, 10 predicted proteins | sample II_Fen_E2_1_FD_194581 | JGI IMG/M metagenome (GOLD analysis project Ga0302206, IMG submission 194581) | Peat permafrost microbial communities from Stordalen Mire near Abisko, Sweden - II_Fen_E2_1 | ecosystem: Environmental > Terrestrial > Soil > Wetlands > Permafrost | place: Sweden: Abisko...
ACTTGTAACCATTGTCCGACAGCCCAGGCATACGAGAACCGAATCATAAGTTTCACTTCAGACTATTCCAAAAAAGGTGTACAGGTAGTTGCCATTATGCCTAACAGCTGTGCCGGATTATTGCTAGAAGAATGCGACTATTCCGATCTCGACGATGCTTTCGAAAACATGGCAATAAGGGCGAAGGATAAAGGCTTCAATTTTCCTTATCTGTACGATGGCGATGATCAGGCGGTTGCAATCAAGTACGGACCCACGACTACCCCACATGCTTTTGTGTTTGATAAAAACCGTACCCTCCAATATGCAGGAAGAATTGATGCACTAGAAAAACCAGGAACAGGAAATGCTGAAGATCTGCGGCAGGCTGTTGATGAATTATTGGCTGGCAGACCGGTGACCACACCTGTTAATAAAACTTTTGGATGTTCAGTAAAATGGTCATGGAAATCAGAATGGGCCCAAAAAGTGAATAAAGACTGGAATGATAAACCTGTCAGTCTTGAACCAATCGACGATAAAGAGATAAAGGAACTGCTCGCCAATAAAACCGAAAAACTTCTGTTGGTTGATGTCTGGGCAAGCTGGTGCGGTCCTTGTGTTCTGGAACTGCCTGAATTGGTTAAGCTTCAGCGTATGTATGGTACCAAGCGAAAATTTGAGTTTGTCACCTTGTCAGCCGATAAGCTTGCAAAAAAAGACGAAGCACTTTCATTATTGAAAAGTAAAAATCTTCCTGTAAGAAATTTCATATTTACGCTCGATGATAAATACAAATTAATTGAATTGATTGATCCGGAATGGAATGGAGCTTTACCTTATATGCTTCTGATTGAACCGGGAGGAAAGGTTATCTATAAAAACCAGGGACTTGCGGACATGTTGGAACTGAAGAAAAAAATTGTTGAGCATCCGCTTCTTGGCCGGTATTATTAAAACAAATTGAATTGCTTACTATAAAATCATGAAAAAAATCCTGAATAACTTACATTTTCAAGTATTTAAACTATTGCTGATTACCTTTGTACAGCTCCCACTGCATGCACAGATCCCTTCAGATTACAGAGGGAAGCCTTTTTCTGATGATACACTGGGGTTTACTGGTCCCCAGGTGATACCTGGAAGAATAGAACTTGCCTATTACGATTTTGGAGGTGAGGGAGTCGCCTATCACGACAGTACAGCAACCAATGATGGAGCAATATTAAACCACAAGTGCTTTGATTACGGATGCCACTGGAGGCCCGGTATACCATACCATATTGCTTTTTTCAGGGAAAATGAAGGTATGGATATTTCCTACACAAAAGACTGGGCTGATTACAAAAAGCCAAACGTGGTTGAACCAAAGGTAAACCAGCTCTACATTGGATGGGAAGCCGATGGTGAATGGACAAATTATACAGTTGAGGTTAAATGCCCGGGGCGATACAGAATTATAACTGTTTATGCTAATTTTGACAACAAGTCAGAATTGTGGCTGAATAACAAATTTGCAGCAAAACTGTATCTTCCAAAGAACACAGGCTATTATCATCAGTGGGATCAGGCAACTGTCGGAGAAATTGAATTCCCGGTTGCCGGTCTGCAACTTCTTACTTTAAAGTACAACAGGGGACCAAACCTTGCATACCTTGATTTTGTAAAAGTGAACTAAATATCTTAATGACAACATATAAATCAGGATAATGAAAAATTTGTTAAACCAATCCATACACTGCGCCTTTATCGGGATTGTGGTAATATCATCATATGGCAGCGCAAAAGGTCAGTTGCCCGGAGGATATAAAGGTACTCCGTTTAAAGACGACGTCTATAAAGGAAATAAATTTAATCCGACAGGAGTTCAGATGATACCCGGCAGAGTTGAACTTGCTTACTATGATAAAGGAGGTGAGGGCATTGCATATCACGATAATAATTCTAAAAATGAAGGAGCCTTATTGAATATGAAAAAAGGTGAGCTGCGTCCGGGGATTTCAAAATATTTAGCCTGTTTCAGGAAGAATGAGGGTGTTGATATCAATTATACAAAGGACATAATTGATTTCAATCACCCGAACAAAGTCGATCCAAAAGTAAGTCAATTATATATCGGATGGCAGGAAGATGGTGAATGGACAAATTATACTGTCTATGTCAATCATGCCGGTAAATACATAATTTACACTGTTTACAGCAGCATTGAAAATAATCCTGATGAACTCTGGGTTAATAATAATTTTACCAGCAAACTTACCTTCCCTGAAATAACAGGCAACCTTCATTCATGGACACAGGCAGAAATCGGTACTATAACTTTTCCTGGAAAAGGATTATATCTTCTTACTGTAAAATACAGTAAAGGAGTCAATTACGGTTACCTGGATTTTCTATATAACGATGCTCGTCAGAATTAAATACAGGTTCAATTAAACAATTGTCAGCCCGGTTTACTCAGGCATATTGGTGCCTGAAGAATGCATCCTTCAATCTACTGATTACTTATTTTAAGACTATCCAAAACCCTATATAATCCATTCATGTTACGTTGCAAAACCACTTTTACATCCTCGTGAAGCGTATGCCCTATTATTCCAATTGGTCCCTGGTAATCTTATTCATTGAATTTATCTATCATCCTGGCCGTATGTTTCCAGGTATATTAAGGGTATTAAGCAGGCATACAATGGAATTCATAAAGCACTAGCTGATACTACAATTCAGTTGAGAAATGGAGGTAACCAGAAAAGATAGAAGGGACATTTGTTGACACGGGAAGTAATACTTTTTAGTTAATTCAGGAATGATAAGAGATTTTTAAACTTTCGTATATTAGACTATTATAATCTAAAAAAAATGACCAGGTGCAGTCTTTTTGCGGTATTGTTGTTTTTCTTGACTCTAACAGGAAGAGCTCAAAGTTACATTTCAGACGGTCGCTTAAAAGTTTCTATTGTAAATCCTCATTATCTTCAATATGAAGACGGAAGACCTTTCTTCTGGTTAGGTGATACAGGATGGGAAATATTTTTAAGGTTATCCAGGGAAGATGCCCAGTGGTACATCTACCAACGCAAAGAGCAAGGATTTAATATTATCCAGGCGGTCATGATTACTGAATTTGAGGGTGTAAAAGCTCCAAATTATTATCATGCTTTGCCTTTTATTGATGAACACCCGGAAAAGCCGGACATAACTCCGGGTAATAATATTAATGATTCTGTTGCTTATGACTATTGGGATCATATTGACTACCTGGTTAATTATGCTGAAAAAATGGGAATGTACCTCGCTCTTTTACCTGCATGGGGAGAATATGTTATTCCCCGCGAAGGGAGACTACTGTTTAAAACTACTCAACAAGCTTATAATTATGGATGGTTTATTGGCAACCGCTACAAAAACAATAAAAACATAGTATGGATGCTTGGTGGTGACCGTATGCCGGACGAAAGAAAAGATGGAGTAGAAATCTGGCGCGCCATGGCTGAAGGAATATCTGATGGAACAAATGGAGAAAATAACATGGATGGGACGGCCGATTACTCAACTACATGTATGACATACCATTCCTATAGCAGTTCTTCACAGTGGTTTCACAACGATGAATGGATTGACTTTCATTCATGGGGATCATATCATTCAGATTATTACCTCTCCAGAAGCTATGAACAGGCCACTCACGACTGGAATTTAGCAAGACCAAAACCTACCCTGAATGCTGAACCGGCATATGAAATGCATTCGGTTAATTGGATCGCGGGTAACGGCTTATTTATGGCCTATGACGTACGGGATATTGCCTACTGGTCTGTTTTCGCAGGCGCCTGTGGTCATACATACGGTAATAACAACATCTGGCAGTTTTACGATGGGGAACATCAACCCATCACTTTTGCTGATGTAAACTGGAAGAAAGCCTTGTTTTCACCTGGGGCAGAACAAATGAAGTACTTAAAAAAACTTATTGAATCGAGACCAATGCTGGAAATGGAACCTGATAATTCGATTATTGCAGGACAAAATCCAACAGGAGCAGGGCATATTCAGGCTATAAAGGGTAAAAGCTTCGCGTTTATATACGTACCAACCGGCAATGTACCTTCCATAAGATTAGGAAAAATCACCGGGAGTAAAATCAAGGCATGGTGGTATAATCCACGAAACGGAGAGAGTTCTCTAATAGGAATATTTAATAATTCAGGTGAAAAGACTTTCGTTGTTCCCGGAATGTCAAAGGAAATGGAATGGCTAATTTCCGGACGTGGATGTGACTGGGTTCTTGTTCTCGATGACACATTAAAAGGTTTTGGACAACCGGGTAAATAGTTTTATATTAAAATCATATGAATTAACTTGTAAACAACTTATGGACTTGTAGTGAATCGTTTAATAAAGGAAAAAATAACATGAAAAAACTGACTATTTTAATGCTTTTTCTGAGCAATAATTTATTCGCTCAACTTGAAAAAACTCAAATTCTGATCACTTGCGTACGTACGGGTGATACTGAAATTTTTGCTGTGAATCCGGTTACAGGTGACGCTTTTAATATAACCAAATCCCCAAGTTCAGAAGAGCGATATCCTGCAATCCACCCAAATGGAAAACAAGTGATTTTTACATCTGACCGGGAAGATGGTAAAACCTATAATTATTACATTTCGAATCTGGATGGTTCCAATCTAAAAAAAATCACCGCTTTACCTGCAGGTTCTGTAGCTTATTGGGGAGCATTTACAGCTGATGGCAAATGGATATATTTTAATGAAGGCAATACCTCTAAAATTTTTAGAGTTAAACCCGATGGAACGCAACAGGAAGAAGTAACAGATGGCAGAGATGCCAATATTTCGCCGGATGGCAAAAAAATAGTTTTCACTCAGAAAGGTCAGAAAGAATGGGGAGTGTGGATAATGGATTCCGATGGTAAAAGACGTAAACAAATCATACCAAATGAATCTGAAATTGGAGGAATCGCTCCGATTTGGTCTCCTGATTGTAAAAGGGTGGCATTTTCAATGCAGGCAGGCGAAATTGCTGAGATCTACTCCTGCAATGCCGACGGCTCGGATTTAAGACAATTGACTTATTTGAAGCAAATCAGTAGTTCACCTGCTTACTCGCCAGATGGAAAATTCATTACTTTCAGAGTTACGAATGAAGCCTACTGGCGAGATGCAAAAAAAATGAAACAAACTTACGACGAAAAGGCAGGGGATAAACGACCTGTTTGGATAATGAATGCAGATGGGACCAATGCTAAGATTGTTGAAGTACTACATTATCAATGTGCGATGGATGGAAGCAGAGCAGTAGTATTTTAAATTTTTCAACCGTACAACAGGTTAAATGATACTATGATCAATAAAACAGAAAATCATGGAACTCTGTCGAAAAACTTCAAATATATTAACCCTGGCTGTTATCCTCTTTCTTACAGGCTGTACAAATAAGTCATTAACCGTTATTTACATCAACAAAGACTCAAATAGAATTGAATAACTGGCTGCCAGAGAAATAAGAAAATATATCTTTTTGAGAACAGGGGAATTACTTGATGTCGTGCCATGGAATGAGTCGTTTAAGATAAAGAGTAATTCCGTTCCAATTTATTGGCAGAAGAAACGAAATTATTGTTTCGGTCAAATGGGAAGGTGCAAAATAATTAATTCTTGAATTTATGTTTTTACTCAAAAATATCTGACTTATATTACTTATCCTGTGGGGATTGCCACTGACTTTTTATCGAAGCAGGTTCCGTAAGATAGTCTACCAAACCGATAAGTGGACGATAAATATCAAACCTAATTTTTGAAAGAACTGAAAGCACTTTTTGGAAATATGTATCCTGATAATAAAAATTATCTGAAATTCAGGAATTTCTATTGATTTTATCTAGCCAGTTACCTGCTCTTATTTACATCTTATTTAACCTTAAGTCAAAAAAATAATATGAACGGAATCAAAATCGGAAGTAGTATTCCAACATTTACATTGCCTGATCAAAACGGAATTTTGTTCGACATTAATTCTGTCCTTGGTAAATAGAACCGATGTTAGTCTGACAAGCCAGAAATCCTTACTTACGTGATTAAAATAAAAACAGAATAAATGACATCATTCTTATAACAATAGTAGTTTAATCTTGTTATTTTAAATGCAGATATAGGCAAAACTAGTAACAATTATGGAATTGCTATATGCCAGCTAATATAATTGGAATCAATAAACTAGTTTAACAAATACTCAAAATGAATATAAAAAGTACAATTATTAGTTACCTCCTTACTCTCATCGTTTTTTTGATTATAGATATGTTTTGGCTTGGCATTATCGCTAAAAACTTATATCAAAAGTACCTGGGCGGTTTTTTAACCGATAGGTTTAACTGGACCGCAGCCTTGATCTTCTACCTCATTTACGTTGCAGGGATTTCAATTTTTGCAATTTATCCGGCAGTGAGCAAAGGTTCTGCTTTTAATGCAATTTTGATGGGTGCTTTATTTGGTTTATTTACATACGCCACCTACGATTTAACAAATTTAGCCACTTTGAAAGGATGGCCATTGAATATAGTTTTTATTGATATTTTGTGGGGTGCATTCCTCTCTGCAATAGTTAGTTTTTCTGGTTTTCACATAGTTAAATGGCTTAATTAATAGTAAAAATGTATAAAGGTAAAACCCCTTTTATCAACGGAAAGTTTCTTTACTATGCCTTTATAGCTGGAGGAAATCAAATACTGCAAAATCAAACAGAATTAAACAGGATAAATATTTTCCCGGTAAATGATAAAGACACGGGTACAAACCTGGCTTCCACAATTCGTTCTGTTATCGACAATATCAAACCTCATAAATCTTACAAGACAACTGTAAATAATATAGCAGATGCAGCATTACTAGGAGCCAGAGGTAATTCGGGTGTTATATTCGCTCAGTTTTTGCACGGCTTAAGTCGTGAAACATTAAGTAAACCAATTATTACCCTTCCTGAATTTGCAGAAAGTTTAAAAAAATCAATCCCATACATGTACGAAGCAGTTGCCAACCCTGTTGAAGGGACAATGTTAACGGTTATTAAAGAGTGGGCCGACTTTATTTACAGTAAAAAAGAAGCCACTCCTGATTTTGAAAATGTAATAATTGATTCTTTTGCAATTTTGGAAAAATCATTGGCAGAGACTACTTTGAAGTTGAAAGCTCTAAACAAATCGGGTTTGGTTGATGCCGGAGCTAAAGGGTTTGTTTTATTTATTAAAGGCATAATCGATTTTGTAAAAAACAGAAATATCCGTAACCTTGAAGTTGACTCGCAGGAAAGCATATCGCTAATTCATTCAGAGCCATTAATCGGCGAAGAAATTATTCATCGTTATTGCACAGAAGCGATTATAAAGAATCTTATCATCAGCAACACAGAACTTCAGAAAATTTTAAGCAAAAGTGGAAATTCGGTCATTATTACCGGATCGGAAAGCATCTGTCGCATACATGTTCATACTAATAATCCGGCAGAACTTTTTTATCAGCTTAAAGATATGGGAACCATATCTTTTCAAAAAGTGGATGATATGATCAGGCAACAGGAACTAGTTTTTAAAAGAAAATGGAATATTGCACTTGTTACTGATTCTACGTGTGATTTATCGCAGGAGTTGATTGATTTTTATCAAATTAATGTTGTTCCTATTAATTTAAATTTTTGCGATAATCATTATTTGGATAAAGTGACCATCCAGCCCGATCAGTTTTATGATTTGCTTAAAACACAAGCTGAATTCCCAAAGACATCTCAAATAAACGAACAGACTTTTACCAACTTATACTCACATTTGGCTTCGCATTACAGTGCCATAATTGCGGTACACCTTACCAGTCAGTTTAGCGGTACTTTTGCAAATAGCCTTAAAGCAGGCGAACGCATTTCAAAAGAGTTTAACAAACCCGTTTATGTAATTGACTCAAAAAATTTATCCGGGGCACTGGGATTACTTGTACTAAAAGCTGCTCAAAACATTGAAGCCAATGAGTCTGTGGAATCAATAGTCAGATCCCTTGAAAATGATGTGATTCAAACAAAAATATTTGTCAGTGTCAGAGATTTAAAATATATGATTAAGGGAGGTCGAGTTTCCAAACCCAAAGGATTAATAGCTCGTGCACTTGGTTTAAATCCGGTTATCTCCATGGATGAAAATGGTAAATCATTCCTTTTTGGCAAAACCTTTAGTCAAGAAACAAGTTTGAATAAAATTTACACTCATATTTTGAAAATTGGCTGTGGAAAGATAGTTTGGAACTATATAATCCTTCACGCACATAATCCTGAGGGTTCTCAAAAAGCAGAAGAAAAAATGAGGAATATTACCGGGAAAAATGCTGTTTCTGTTGTCGATATTTCTCCTGTAATTGGTATGCATGCCGGAAATGGGGCCATAGCCATTTCCCTGTTATTTCAAACTGATTCTTCCTGAAATGAATTACTGAACCAATTGTTTGGTTTATTGGGCCGTATCTCCGACACTTGGCTCATTAAAGATAAACTAGCTAAAATATTTGATTACCGCACAAAAGCACTTGAAAATATATTCCCATCATGAGGATATGGTCAATACATCCCAAATATCTAGATACTAAAGGTTTGGTTTCACTTTGGCGGGAAACCCTGCTGGCGAAAAATGTAATGGAGGAAAAAACCATAGGGTATAAAAACCATTCGCAATTAATACGTTTTAAAAATTCAGACAATCCACTCCATGGTATTAATCAATACCTGGCAGCAGTTTACCAGGAATCGTAAACACGCGGATATCATTTTAATAAAGATAAATTCAATGTCTATCACGGACCGGTAACATTAACTTTGACCCGAAAGCAAATAAAATATGAGATGCAATATCTGTTAAAGAAATTGAAAACTAGAGATATGGAGAGATATAATATATTATTAAAAGAAACTTACATTGAGCCCCATCCTCTTTTTAAAGTAATTGATGGCGAAATAGAAGAATTGGAAATAGTCTAAGAAGGCCATTGGTATCGATATAGTTCAGGTTTTAAAGTTTAAAGTCACTTACTTGGTTGCAACTTTTATCCGTTCGGGGTACCAAAAAGAGTGAGAGCGAGTAGCTTAAAAAAAACTCTCACTTTTTTTTCTCAATCCTTACTCTCACACTCATACTTATTTAGTAATCAGAGCAAGCACCTTTTACTTTTAATTTATCGACCGGAATTCATTAGGTGTATGACCGGTTTCATTTTTGAACATACGACTGAAATGCCCCGGGTGTTTAAATCCTAAATCGTATGAAATTTCTCCGATTGATTTACTCTTATCGAACATTTTCTCTTTGGCAATATCCATTAATTTTAACTGAATTTGTTCCTGAGCTGATTTCCCTGTCTCTTTTTTAATCAGATCACCAAGATAATTTGCAGATAAAAAAAGTTTCGCAGCACAATATTTTACAGAAGGTAATCCAAGGGTATGAGGTTTATCTGATTGAAAATAGTCATCCAGTATTGCCTCAAATCTGACCAGAACATCTTTATGAATATTATCGCGGGTAATAAACTGCCTGTCATAAAAACGAACACAATAATTAAGAAATAGCTCTATGTTGCTTACAATCAGAGTCTTACTATGCTTATCAATGGCATGTTCCAGTTCATACAAAATTTTATTAAAGCTCTCCACTATAATTTGCCTTTCACGTTCAGAAAGATGTAGTGCTTCATTAACATCGTATGAGAAAAAGTTATAATCCCTGATGTTCTTGCCAAGAGAAGTTCCATGGATAAGGTCAGGATGAAATGCAAGCGCCCAGCCTTTCGGCTGAATTGTTCTCATCTTTTCTTCAGTTCCCCATACCTGTCCGGGAGAAATAAAGACAAGGGTTCCTTCCTGGTAATCATAATTATTCCGGCCATAACTTATCTCACCGCATTTAATATCTTTTAAAAAGATTATATATAGTCCGGAATAAAATCGGGCTGCCGGTACCGGTTTGGATTTAGATTGATCCAAAATACTTACCAGCGGGTGCAGCGTTTCCTGACCTCTTAGGTTATTGAACTGGGAAACGCTTTCCTGTTTTATGATCTCATCCATAGCTTTCAATTTTTTCTCCTGCAAAGTTACTGCTCTTTACATACAAATTCCAGATTCAAAATCACTTTCCGTAATAATGGTAAAAGAAACAGTAATTCATATAATTGCTCCCCTGGTAATTAAGGCCAATTTTGTATCGTAATAATTTATTTTAAAAAAATCAGGCTATGCAAAAACGTAAATTAGGAAATACCGGGCTTGAAGTGTCAGCCCTGGGACTTGGCTGTATGGGAATGAACCACTCCTATGCACCTTTCCCTGAAAAAAAAGATATGATCTCCATGATTCGTAAGGCAGTCGAAAAAGGAGTTAATTTTTTCGATACTGCTGAAATATATGGACCTTTCATTAACGAGGAACTGGTAGGAGAAGCTCTCCAACCACTTCGCAAAGAAGTCGTAATAGCTACTAAATTTGGTTTCGGATATGCATCAGAAGACGGGATTAAATACAGCAGCACTGGAGTTGACAGCAGTTCCGGAAATATTAAAAGATCTGTTGAGGGTTCACTGAAAAGGCTACGAACCGAAGTGATAGATCTTTATTATCAGCACCGGGTCGATCCCAATGTGCCAATTGAAGTGGTAGCAGGAACTGTGAAAGATTTAATTAAAGAGGGAAAAGTGAAACATTTCGGATTATCCGAAGCCGGAGTTCAGACCATACGCCGTGCACATGCGGTTCAGCAGGTGACCGCTCTTCAAAGTGAATACTCAATGTGGTACAGAAAGCCGGAAACGGAAGTGATACCTACACTTGAGGAACTCGGTATCGGCTTTGTTCCATTCAGCCCTCTTGGGAAAGGATTTCTTACAGGTAAGCTTAGTGAAAACAAAACATTCGAAAGTTCAGACATTCGTAATATTATTCCACGGTTTACACAGGAATCAATGAAAGCAAATCTGGGTTTAGTTGATTTACTTTCAGTGATTGCCCGACAGATGAACACAACTCCCGCTCAGATAGCTCTTGCTTGGCTTCTTGCCAGAAAACCATGGATAGTTCCTATTCCGGGAACGACAAAGCTGAACCGTCTCGAAGAAAACATAGGTGCCGCAAATATTTCATTAACTTCTGAAGATTTAAAAAATATCAATTCAGCACTGGACAAAATAAAAGTGATTGGCGACCGCTACCCTGAAGCGTTGGAAAAAACCACAGGTCTTTAATTATTACAAACGAATTGAACAATAAAATTCCGAATGTTACCTTCAGAATTTATACTAAATAATTGATTGAATGAAATATCAAGGAGTCCATTTAATCAGAAAAGCGCTATCGCTCGTGCTATTTATCGTGTTTAGTTACACAGTATTTTCACAGGAAAGTGACAGCACAAAACGTGTCAGTCATTTTGGTGGTACAGTTACTATTACCAATAAAGGAATATCCACAATACCTAATCTTACGCTTGGTAAACCGGCCGCACTATTCACCATGTCTGCAGGCAGAAAAATCAGTTTTGAGCCGGAATTTCGTTTTTCGCTGGAAGGAAAACCCTGGTCATTTATTTTCTGGTGGCGATATCAACTGTATAAGTCCGACAAATTCATCACGAGAGTAGGAATAAATCCTTCGGTTTATTTTAAGACAACAACCATTACAACTGATGAAGTTCCGACGGAAAAGATAATTGCCCAACGATCCCTTACAGGAGATTTATCGCCAACTTTTTTACTTGGCAAGAATATAAGTATTGGACTGTATTACATGTACATACATGGATTTGAAGAAGATGCTGTAAGGAATACACATTTTCTGGCTATCAGACCCTATTTTTCCAATATTAAGCTCACAAAACAGTTTTTTATGAGATTTTACCCCCAGGCTTATTATTTACGGACAGATGCAAACAATGGATTTTATGTCTCTTCAACATTGATTCTGGCTAAAAGAAATTTCCCTCTTTCGCTTTCCTCAATGATTACAACACCCATTCAGACAAATATTCCGGCTGGCAGCAGCACTATCTGGAATGTCAGTCTGGTATATACTTTTAACAAAGATTATGTTGAAAAATAGTTACAGTTCCAATTAAACGCATCGCATATCATTTGCAATTTTTGTCCAATTAAGGCAATTTGCACTAATCGCGGTTGGTCATTCCCCAAAAGTATTGAGTTGATTTTACTTACATTAATCAAAAGACAAATTATGAATACTGAAAATTCAGGTAATTTTATCAATCCAAGACAGCAAATAATGCTGCCAGATCCTTTGTTCGACAAAATTGAACTGGCATTTCATGCCTTTGAGAACAGAAAAACAATTAAGACGATAAGTGATAAAAAACTGCCATTACAAATTATTTCTAATCTTCTTTGGGCTGCTTGCGGTGTTAATCGTAAGAAAAGTATCTCTGAAGTTACGGGAAGAACTGCAGCATCTGCAAGTAATTCCCAGGAAATTGACATTTATACTGTTTTGGAAGAAGGGATTTATAAGTACGATCCGTTTGAAAATTCACTTATATTCATTATTGCTGGTGATTTCAGGTCTTTAGCAATCGGTCAGGC
>Ga0302206_1000732_pt1 | contig 12570 bp, 7 predicted proteins | sample II_Fen_E2_1_FD_194581 | JGI IMG/M metagenome (GOLD analysis project Ga0302206, IMG submission 194581) | Peat permafrost microbial communities from Stordalen Mire near Abisko, Sweden - II_Fen_E2_1 | ecosystem: Environmental > Terrestrial > Soil > Wetlands > Permafrost | place: Sweden: Abisko...
CCGCTGCAGTGCGGTACCCCTACTCCCCACATAGTAGTACCGCCGCTCGTGGTAGAGGATGAAAATACATTATTCAATATATTCCAGTTATTGTATGTAACGGTCCCACTTCCTTCAGCTCTTACTCCCCATCCTTTAAAAGAACCATTTGTTGTGCCTACATTCTCAAAAATGTTATAATAAATGGAAATATTTTCTACTGCACTTCCGGTTGCTGATGAAAAATAAAGTGGTATTGATAAATTCTTAAAATGATTATCATACATATAAATATCACTTGCATTATTCTCAAAGTGAATACCAGTTTCACCATCACCTACAACTGCCAGTAAATTATCCCAGCCAAAGAAATTATTATGAATGTCAAAACCTTTTGTATAAGTGCCTTTGGAGGCATTGACAATGTCAACGCAGCCATGTATTTGATTATCATAAATTTCTATTCCCCCCACACTATTCCACAATTCAACAGCAAATATAAAACCTACGGTACTCATCAGATTGGGAACGATTAAAGAATTATCGTAAATTTTTAATCCTTTGTTCCATCCTCCACTGTAGTATTTAATGGCATAACCATTATATCCGGATGATCTTTGATTTTGTGTAATTGTATTATTATAAATTAACATACCATCCTGACCACCAATGTTAAGACAACCGGAACCGTAATCTGACCCAACATCATAAGACGCACAGTTATTAATTATATTATCGTGAAATTCATTTCCGGTCGGATATTTACTGGGTGCGCTGGATACATACCCGGTACTGCCATTAAACAAAACAGCCTGCTCATTAAAATTTTCAAAGACACAATTATATATCTTGACATTACTTCTTCCGTTTATTCCAATAGCTGCCCATCCTTGAAGATTGTTGCCATCCATTGTGATACCGGAAATATGCTGATTCCCATTGGAACCTACAGTTGAATTAAGTGCTATAGTATAAGAATATTCAGTAGATATATTAGATGTAATTACAGAAGTTGAACCATCACCCTCAATACTAACGCCTGCAGCCAGTACACATTGGGATGTTAATAAATATGTACCTTTATTTACATGAATAATATCACCAAAAGTTGTAACATGACTGCAGGCGTATGTAAGAGTCTTCCAGGGTGAAGATAAAGATCCCTTTCCAGAGGCATCATTACCGGCAGGATCAATATAATATATTGCAGCTTGTGAAAGTGAACTTAGCAAAAGAAACAAAAACACTAATCTTGCCTTCATAGATGCAAATCTATTTGATTCAACGATGCATTATAGTAATTATGGTTTGGGGTATCAAATATATATAAATATACATTCTTTACTGCTCTTCATAATAGGGAAAGTTAAATTTAAAGAACCAATGATATTTCCTGATAACTTTTTCAAAATATGCTACCGGTTTAGTGAGAAATAATTACAACAGATTTTAACTTTTATTTTAAAATCTGATCTGATTTATTACTGAATTCTTGCTTTTTCTTATTGCAGATGGGATGATATCTATCTTGTTATCAATGACTTTAACGATCTTCCAAAGTGCATCAGTACATCTGTAATAACTAAGCTAAAGGTAAAAGTCTTTTAATAACAGCGTATAAGAATAGGTATTCATTTTGATTAATACGTTTATTAATTCCATTAATCTATGTTTTTATACGATGGATGAACAGGTAATGATCAACTTTTTTGGGTAAGAGGTCGAAGAAGTAGAAGAGGTTGAAAAAGTTGAAGGCGTTGAAAGAATTGAACGGGTTGAAAAGGTTGAACGGGTTGAATGGGTTCCTTTTTTTTAACTTCAACATTTTCAACTCTTTCAGTTTAAGGTTTTAATTTTTTATTTATATTAATAAGGCGATTAGATATCGCGGAGCTCTGCGCCTAAGAAATCTTATTCGAATATATCTCTGCAAATATATCACAGCTCTCCTGTTTTTTTTGTCACGAAATGATTTATCGGACCAAATTATTTGTGGCCAAATTTACCAGACGACCAATTATCGGGACATATCTAATTAATGAGATAACTTTTTCAGAAAATAACTCCCTTTACAAAAAATAAAATATCATGAATACTATTGAGCTAAGACATCATATAATTGAAAAGCTATCACTTATTGATGATGACTCATTCTTAAAAGCAATCAAAACAATTGTTGAGTCTAAAGTTGACGAGGGAGTCTATAAACTTTCTGATTTTCAAAAGAAACGAATCGATTCAGGCAGAGAACAATCTTTATCACCATTAAAAGGAGTAATATTTAAGAAAAAGTGTACTGTATCTTTGTGATGGCAACGGACTTTAATTAAAGAGAAAAATTTCGGGAGGCGAGGATAATAAACAATATGTTAATTTATTATAAACTTTTTTGTAATAATAATTTCCATGTACTTAATTATCATTACATATATTCCGGGCTTAATACCTGTCAGATCAAAATGTTTTAATACTTCTTCGTTTGAAGTAGCCTTGTTATAGACCTGTTTTCCTGCCAGATCGGTAATAATTATTTCATTTTTACCACTTTGCAGCGGAGTGGCAAATTCAACTGAAAACTGACCAATATTCGGATTTGGATAAAGATTAACAAGGTCTGAATCAGAGCCATATTTAACATTTGAACCTACTACAAAATCTACCGGGGCAGAGACAGTTTTTGCATTTTGATTGTCTGTTGCGATAGCGGTAATTATATAGGTTCCTGGAGAAACATCTTTCCATGTAAATGTATAAGGAGCAGAATTAAGCTCGACCAGCCTGACTTCACCGTTGTAGAACTCAACCTTACTTATCGTGCCATCTGGATCTGAAGCAATAGCTTCAATAGTAATTGAAGAAAGCTGGTCATAAATATTCCCTTTCAGGGGATTAGAGATTTGAATAGTAGGGGCTTCGTTTGATATACCCTGATCATTTAAAACAGAAACTGATATTGCAGAAGAGGTTGTTTTAACATTGAGATTGTCGGTAGCAACGACAGTTAAAGAATAAGAGCCGGCAGTAACATTACTCCAGATAAAAGAATAAGGAGCTGCCGAGCTGGCGCCGATTTTTGTAGTTCCATTATAGAATTCAACCATGCTGATTGTACCATCAGGATCAGATACGGTAGCATTAATTGTAATATTTGCAGGTGATGTAAATGCACTGTTATTAACAGGAGAAATTATACTGGCAGTTGGCGAAATATTAACACAATTATTGGTGACAGGCTGGTTGGTTATACTTGAGACTAATCCCCCTGAGAGTGTCTGCATCGGATTAATTGATGGTTTTGTGTATGAGATTTTCACAACATCACCTTGAAAAACGCGACTAGCCAAAGTAAATTGAACATTTCCACCGACAATAGCAACTGAATTGATTGGCCGGGACACAGAATTAACCTGAACATTAAATGCTGAAACAGCTGGGACTATATTAGCCAGACTCAGATTAAAGGCCATCTTAATAATTGTGGGTGTGGCATTTGCAACATCTGAACTTTGATAAACCGGTGTCACCGGTGCTGAAGAAGCCGAACCGCTTTCGAAAGCTCCAATGCTAGGAGGATTCTTCCAGGAGTTACCATCATAATCAATAGTCAGACCAACATTGATTCCCTTTCCGATGGCAGGCGATGAACTCTGCAAGTGAAAATCAGTTGATGACACAAACAGGGGATCAACTTTAAGGTTATTCTGATTAGCGTAATTAGTATAAGCGATACTGCCTGCCGGGGCATTACTGTTTCCATTGTTATAAAAAATATTATTTTCAATAGAGACGTTATTACCTGAACCGGAAGTACCATTTTGTAGAGGTCCCTGGTCAAAACCTTCTATAATATTATTTCTTACACTGAAGTTTGATGCATTACCATAAGGCAATTGAATGCCATAAGCGGTTGAATGAGAAGTGCCGGCAATTATAACATTATTCCATATATTCCAATTGGTGACAGTATTTGAAAGGTCACTCATTGGATTAGGAGTAAACCTGAGAGCCCAGCCTTTACCATTAATATTTGTACCTAAATTTTCAAACAGGTTAGAATAGATATATAAGTCCTTCATCGTGAAACCGGTACTGCAACTTACATATATTGCCATTGACAGGTTCTTGAAATGATTCCTGTAAATATTGGATCTTTCAAAATTTGATTCGAAACGTATGCCGACATCACCTTCAGTATCCAATGCCGGACTCTGGGTATCAAATCCCATGGTATTATCATGTATATCCCAGGCAAATTCATAAGTACCTTTTGATGATCCACATAAATCCCAGGCACCTTTACACGTATTGCCATAGAGTTCCATTCCTCCTAAAGAGTTGTGGGATTCTAAAATAAAGCCCCATGAATTAGAGGGTTCCGATCCTGCAGCAGGTGCGGTTGTCAGAATATTATTATAAATCTTAACTCCTTTATTATACCCTTCACTATAGTATTTAAAACAATATCCGTTCAAGCCGGCTCCCCTGGCGGTCTGTGTTATTGTATTATTGTATATAAGTAACCCATTCTGTCCACCTATCATCACACAACCATCTCCGTTATTGTTTGCAGCCACATAACGGGCGCAGTTAGTTATTATATTATCATGAAATTCATTTCCGGTAGCGAATGTTCCCGGAGCACGCGATAGATATCCTGTTCCTCCATTGAACATAACACCCTGTGCAAAAAAGTTTTCAAAAGTGCAGTTATATATCTTTACATTGCTTCTTGCATTTATTCCGATAGCTGCAAAAGCAGATGAACTCCCGTTCATCTTTATATTGGAAATATGCTGATTTCCATTAGTCCCTTCAGAACCTGATTGTAACAATATTGTGTACATATATTCCGTAGCAATATTCGAAGTAATCAGTGAATTTACTCCTTCCCCCTCGATGCTTACGCCAGCAGCGAGTTTACTTTGAGATGTTTCCGGATAGGTTCCTGCATTGACATGAATAATATCACCTGAAGAAATTGCTTTTGAACACGCAAAGGCCAGAGTTTTCCAAGGTGCATTTATTGATCCGTTACCTGAAGCATCATTTCCATTCGGTCCCAGGAAATAAGTTGTAGCGTTTGCAGCCAGAGTAACGGATATAAATATAGCGATCAGTATCTTTTTCATGACTGGAAAATACACCTTTCTATATTTGGGAAAATTTCAACTTCAGGTTAATTAATTTTGACAAACATAAAGAAAATATTGACAAACACTACTGAAACAACTTCGAATTTTACTATTTATTACACCAATGTTAATATCTTTTTCTTTTTTTAGGATCCTTCACTTGGCATGAGTATACTAAAATGTTATCCATCATGTAGATCTGAAATGTTCTTCACAGGAATCATTTTTTAATTACTACTTTCATCAATTATTTTTACTGAATTAATTGGGCATCAGGCTTGAATAATTTGTTGATATGAAATGAGGAATTTTTGTTGAATATAAAAGACATGTTTTTTACCAGGGACAAATCTTAATCAACTTTCTGAATTCGAACAGTATATTTATTAAACGATTGGATGACTGACTATTTGTAGGTAATGTAATGTTTAGTCAGATTATGATAATGAGTCCGGAAATTTTATAATTATGATAATAATGTTAATAAATAAATTAAAAACCGTTTATTCGGTGCTCAGTGGAATACTTAAGATCTGTCTGAGTTCAACATTAATGATTCTTCTTCGTTAAAATAGCTTATTCCGTTTGTTTGTTAATTTTATTTTCATTTACTTCAACTACTTGAAGATTGTTATTAAACTTGATTTGTTGAACGTTAAATCATATAATTGATGAAAATACTTATTACAGGTGTTGCAGGTTTTATAGGATCAAACCTGGCAAAAAAAATTATTGAACGAGGTGATACCCTCATTGGAATTGATAATTTGAGCTATGGTTCAATGAGAAATCTTGAACCTATTATTAATAATCCAGACTTTACATTTATTCAAGGCGACCTTGCAAATCCGTTACTTCTTAATCAGACGCATTCAGATATAGTTGTTCATCTGGCATCTCAAAAGATTCCAAGATATACCTCTGCTCTGCGTACCCTGGAAGAAAATTACCTTATGCTGAGAAATGTAATTCACAAATGTCTTCAGGATAAATCAAAAATTATTTTTTCATCTACGTCAGATGTTTATGGGAAAAATCCCGAGGTACCTTTTAATGAAGAATCAAATCTGGTATTGGGACCCACCTCAGTAAAGCGCTGGGCTTATGCCTCATCAAAACTGATTGGTGAGCAATTAATTATAGCAAATCATGACGAGTTTGACATGAAATATACACTTATGAGATTTTTTGGATCTTATGGACCAAATCAGAATACGACCTGGTGGGGAGGTCCTCAGGCGGTTTTTATACAAAATATACTTGAAGGCAAATCACTTGAGATTCACGGTGATGGTATGCAGACCAGAACATTCACATATGTTGATGATACAGTTCAGGGGATAATGAAATGTATATTCGAAGAAGCCTCCGATAATAATATATTTAATATAGCTTCTGAACCTGATGAAGAAGTTAGCATCAAAGATCTGGCATATAAAATATGGTATCTCATGAATGACCCCAACTCGGTCCCTGATATCAAATTTATCCCATATAGCAGTTTTGGAAAATATGAAGATGTCCTGAGAAGGGTACCAGATATTACTAAGATTAAATCAGTTCTGGGTTATAAACCTGCCTATAACCTGGAAGAAGGTCTTAAAACTACAATTAAGTGGCAGACAGAGTTGTTCAAAAAATGATTTATTATACTTTTAGAGCAAAAATAAAAGTTGATTAATATGAATAGAAAAACAGTAGGAGTAATTGGAGGGGGTATTATGGGAATTGATATAGCCCGTCGTCTGTGCAGGGAGGGATACGATGTTTCATTAATGGAGGGATCTTCAGAAATTGGCGGATTAGCAAGTCCATCGAGATTCGGCGATTATACCTGGGATAAATTTTATCATGTAATTCTACCAGATGATATCTTTACTTTAAATATGATAAAAGAGCTTGGGTTAGAGAATGAATTAAGGTGGAACGAAACAAAAACCGGATTCTTCATTAACGACAAGTTTCATTCAATGTCCGATGTTATTGAGTTTTTGCGATTTCCTGCATTAAATCTTATTGATAAGTTCAGACTGGGATTAACAATCCTGGCAGGTTCTTATATTAAAAATTATGAACGACTCGAAACTATTCCTGTAACAGTCTGGCTTAAAAGATGGTCGGGCAAAAATACTTTTAATAAAATCTGGCTTCCTTTGTTAAAAGCAAAACTCGGAGACGATTATAAATTTACTTCTGCGGCTTTTATCTGTGCTACCATTAAAAGACTTTACGGTGCAAGAAAAAAAGGAGCTAAAAAAGAAGTTTTTGGATTTGTGAGCGGAGGTTATGCACGCATCCTGGCTGCAATGAAGGAAAAAATAAAATCAGAAAATATCAATACCATTACAAATTTCAAAGTTATATCTGTCAGGCAGACACCCGATAGCGATCTTATGGTTACATCAACTGATGGTAAGGAAATGGTTTTTAATTATGTAATTACAAGCTTGCCATCTTTTGTTACGGCGTCTGTTTGCCACGATTTATCTGATATTGAGCGTGAAAGATTAAAAAACATAAAGTATCTGGGTGTCGTTTGCATATCACTTCTGCTGAATAAGGAACTCTCACCCTATTATATAACTAATATCACCGATGAAAGGATACCCCTTACCGGCGTAATCGAAATGACTGCTCTTGTGGGAACCTCATTCTTCGGCGGCAATTCCCTGGTATATCTTCCGAAATATGTTAACTCTGAGGATCAGATGTTTAATTTTTCAGATCAGGCTCTGAAAGAGAGCTTCATCACTTCGTTAAAACTTATACATCCTTCACTTAAAGATGAAGAAATTATTTCCTGCCAGGTAGCAAAAGCCAAATATGTTATAACACTACCAGAAATGGGATATTCATTGAATCTTCCATCATTTAAAACTTCGGTTAACAATTTATTTGTAATTAATTCATCCTTTATTACCGATGGCACCTTAAATGTAAATGAAACTCTTAAGGTTGCTGACACCTATTTCCCTAAAGTGTTAAAAATTATAAAAAATGAAGATTAAACCTATAGCAAGCATCTCTCTCGATCTTGATAATCAGTGGTCTTATATGAAGACTCATGGAGATGAGGACTGGAAGAACTACCCATCCTATTATGATATTTTTGTGCCATACGTTCTGGATATACTAAAGGAGCTGGATATAAAGATCACCTTCTTTATTGTCGGTCGTGACGCAGTAGAGCCTCAAAATAAAATTGCCCTGAAACGGATTTCTGATGAAGGCCATGATTTTGGAAATCATTCATTTAATCATGAAGTCTGGATAAATCAATATAACACGGAACAACTGCATGAAGAGCTGGGAAAGGCTGAAAAGGCGATCTTAGAAGCTACCGGTAAAAAAACCGTCGGTTTCAGAGGACCTGGATTTAGCTGGAATAACACAATACTTGAGACTCTGGTCGATCGACAATATCTTTACGATGCCACCACCTTGCCAAGCTTTATCGGCCCATTTGCAAGAATGTATTATTTCTGGAAGTCAGATTTTTCAAAGGATGAAAGGCGAAAACGGAAAAGCTTGTTCGGTTCTTTTTCAGAAGGATTCAGAAGAATGAAACCTTACTTCTTTAAACTTGAATCGGGTAATAAAATATTGGAAATTCCTATTACTACAGTTCCATTTATCAGGATACCCTTTCATATGAGTTACCTGATATATATAAATAATGTTTCTCCCTTATTGATGAAGGCATATTTACATTTCGCTATATTCCTCTGTAAATTGACCCGAACACCCGTCAGTTTTTTGCTTCATCCACTTGATATTATTGGCGGGGATAAAATTAAGGAGCTTGCATTTTTCCCCGGTATGAACGTTGAAAGTGAAAAGAAAATTGAGGTTTTCAAGAATGTTATAGAGATCTTAAAAAGAAATTTTAATCTGGTTGATATGAACCGACATGCCGTATCAATAATAGACAATCAGAAAAAGTAACTCTCAAAATTAAAGTTATAATATATTATAATTTAGCCTCTTCTTGTCATAACCATGGATTCGGAACGCTTTGTTCAGACACCCATAGTTGGATATGAAAAGTTTTATTCAAGTCTTATTTGAAAAGGGGTAGGTGCACTAATCATTTAATCTTTCGTTAATTCTCTTTATCGTCAAAATTATGGGCTTTTTGATGAATGATAATTTTTATGATGCAAGCAAAACGGATAGTTAGACTGACATATACTTTTCTCGGATAAGGACGCTCAAATTAGCTCTTTTTTTGCCATTTGGTGTTGCAAGTAATTTGGAAAAGAGTATTTCTGTCGGTAGATTTACTCGCTCAATGTTAGTTATTAGCCTTCTTATCCTTGGTACTTTCAGTAAGGAAAGGTTGAAACAACAGTTTAGTAAAAACCGCCTAACAGGCAGTACAGGAATCAGTTACAAATGAAGAGACTGGGACTGACGGGGCGGAAGTGTATTCGATCAATGGTTATTGCTTGTGATTCAAACTAATAGAATCGTGACGAAAATGAGATTTTTAATTTTTATAACAGGATTTTTTAGCGCAGTTTAACTCTAAATGGAATTAAAAATATGAAAAATAAACCGTTCGTTTCGTTAATTCTGCCTGCATATAATGAAGAATCAATCATTGTAGAAAGTGTAGGAGTTATTGTAGATTATATGAAGAGTAAGGAAGACAAATATTCCTGGGAGATACTTATTATTAATGATGGCAGTACGGATAATACTGGTGAACTTGCTGATTCGCTTGCTATTAAATTCAATAACCTTCGTATTATTCATCATCCTGTTAATCTGAATCTCGGACGTGCCCTTCAGACAGGTTTCAGGAATGCCCATGGCACCATCATTGTTGTTCTTGATATGGATTTAAGCTATGCTGTTGATCATATCGAAAAAATGGTTGACAAACTAATTGTTACGGACGCTGAAATAGTAATCGCTTCTCCTTATATGAAAGAGGGTAAGATTACAGGTGTACCTTTTGTAAGGGCTCTCCTCAGCCGAACCGTCAATAGATTCATGCGTTTGGCTGCACAGGAGAAATATCACACTTTTACTGGAATAGCAAGAGCTTATAAGGCAGAATTCATTAAAAATCTGAATCTTAAAACGAAAGATTACGAAATAAGCCCCGAAATACTGTACAAGGCAATGATACTCAGAGCAAGAATTATAGAGATCCCTGCCCATCTTGACTGGAGCTTTCAAAACAGTGCAGGTAATAAAAGGACTTCGGGAATGCGTATCTTAAAGACATTCTTTTCAGGATTGATGGCTGGATTCATTTTCAGACCATACATCTTTTTTCTTGGAATTGGTATCATACTGATGGTGCTTGCGCTTTATATTATTGGATGGATCTTTATCAACACTTTTCACATAATGCCAACTCTTAACATAGATGCCCAGGTGTTTGACGACAGATTTTCAATGGCAATAGGAGCAGTATTTAAAGCGCGTCCGCACGCATTCTTTGTAGGGGGGATCACTCTGATGCTTTCAATTCAGATGTTAAGCCTTGGTTTCCTCAGTCTGCAGAATAAACGTTATTTTGAAGAATTATTTCATTTTAATACATCAATTTTTAAGCAAACACGCAATCGTGGAGAAGTCAAATCTGAAGAAGAGTAAGCGGTACATCGTTGCTTTGGTCTGAATCAGGCAGATTAATGAGCAGAAGAAGGTTTTTGAGTTGGAACTAATAATAGAAATTCAAGATAGTAATAATCAAAATAATCACTAACCAATTAAAAATAATTATTATGAATAAATTAGGTTTAATTTTCATGTATCTGGATCCAGGTACTGGGAGCATGATAGTACAGCTTGTAATAGCAACAGTCACTGCAGCCATTTTCTTTCTGAGGGGTGTTCGTGAAAGAATTACCTCTTTTTCCTGCAGGTTTCGTAAAAAAAGTTCAAAATTATGATAGAAGAAGGATCATTCAGAGACCCTGACGGATTTGTTTTTACTCATAATAACAAATTATTTAGAGCTGTTGCTCATGATTATAAGCAAAATTATGATCATTTTATAAATTCAGGATTATACAATAAGTTGACTGAACAAGGATATCTGATTTCTCACAGAGAAGTTGAAGATGGTGACATTCAGGTAAAAGGAATGTATAAAATCCTTGAACCTGAAATTATTAGTTTCATCTCTTATCCGTACGAATGGTCCTTTAGTCAGCTGAAGGATGCAGCTCTCCTGACTCTTGAAATTCAAAAAACTGCTTTGGAATTTGGAATGAGCCTGAAGGATGCCAGTGCCTTTAATATCCAGTTTTATAAAGGCCGGCCAATTTTTATTGACACTCTTTCTTTCGAGATTTATCAGGAAAATCAACCATGGTTTGCATATAAGCAGTTTTGCCAGCATTTTTTATCACCTCTTGCCCTTATGAGCTACAAAGATGTGAGACTAAATGGATTATTAAAGAATTACATTGATGGGATTCCTCTTGACCTTGCTTATAAAATATTGCCGAGAAAGACCTTGTTTAAATTAGGTTTACTTATGCATATACACCTGCATGCAATGGCTCAGAAGAAATATGATTCGAATAAAGTAAGAGTATCAGAACTGAACAGAAAATTTTCAAAAGAATCTTTTCTCAGATTATTACTCAGCCTCAGGGAAACTGTCGAAAAAGTTTCATGGGATCCCAAGGGTACCGAATGGGGTAATTATTATGATCCTGGTGTCCACTCATCGCGGTATTCAGAGCATAAAAAAGAACTGGTCGCCTCTTTTCTGAGTGTAGCAAAGCCACGAACTTTATGGGATTTGGGAGCGAATACCGGAATTTACAGCCGTATTGCTTCCGACAATAATATTTCAGTAATAGCATTTGATATTGATCCGGCATGTGTTGAGAACAGTTACAGACAGGTTAAAGACAAAAAAGAACAAAACTTACTTCCTCTGCTTCTTGATCTCACAAATCCGAGTCCGCCATTGGGATGGGCCAACGGAGAAAGAAAATCAGTTGGAGAAAGGGCGAATGCCGATATAATAATGGGCTTAGCATTAATTCACCATCTGGCGATCTCGAATAATCTGCCCTTTACTAAAATTGCACAATATTTCAGTCAATTATCTGATTGGATAATTATTGAATTTGTCCCAAAGGAGGATGATAAGGTTCAAATAATGCTGAAAAACCGTAAAGACATTTTTCAGCAATATTCAATTAGCGATTTTGAGATGGCATTTCAAAAATACTATACTATTGTACAAAAGCAACAGATTGAAAACAGTAAGAGGACATTATTCCTGATGAAAAAATTATGATAAAAAAGATATCAGATTATTTCAAAATAAGTCGGCCACTAATATTTTATCCCTGGTTAATTTTAATATTATTTATAGTAAAAAAATTTGATCTTATAAATCTTCATCCCTCATGGGGAAGCATATTAATATTCCTTTCGGCGAACATTATTGTGCTTTTTATTGCCTTTAAAATTCTGAAAT